>Ga0310786_10000387_pt1 | contig 71030 bp, 74 predicted proteins | sample AusTroGonzalo_MG_FD_203881 | JGI IMG/M metagenome (GOLD analysis project Ga0310786, IMG submission 203881) | Bovine rumen microbial communities from tropical cattle in Woodstock, Queensland, Australia - Gonzalo_03 (v2) (version 2) | ecosystem: Host-associated > Mammals > Digestive system >... | reverse complement strand
CCAAGCAGATGTGCAGCCTTTCTTCCGCTTTCCAGCTCATTTTTAAGCGCAGGTCCTTTCCAGCAGAGCGCGCATCCTTCCACAGCCACATATGGGAGCAGATACTCGCACAGAACATTCAGCGGCGCCACCGCACGTGCTGCAGCGATATCAAATTGTTCCCTGAGTTCTTTTTTCCTGGCCCCATCCTCAGCCCTGTCATGGACAAGGGTAATATTCTTCAGTCCGCTTTCCTCCCCCACAGCTTCCAGAAAAGACAGTCTCTTCTGCTGTGAATCCAGGAGCGTCACCTTCATTTCAGGGCAGGCCATCGCCAGTACCATGCCCGGAAAACCCGCGCCGGTACCGACATCAATCAGTTTTTCATCACCTCTGATGAGACCGGTTTTGAGTACAATCAAACTGTCAATAAAGTGTTTATCAACAGTTTCCTCATCATCAGTCACAGCCGTCAGATCCATCCTGCCGTTCCATTCACGAAGCAGTTCAAGATACAGGTACAGTTTTTCAGGAAGATCTGCCCCGAACGGCACTCCATTCAGTTCAAGCCGCGTTTTGATTTCATTGCTATTCATACACTTACTCCAGCGGAAGATGCAGATACTTTACAGCCCAGTATTTACACCATGACAGCGCTTCCCTTGCATGATTTTTCAGCCAGTATTCAGGTTTGCACGGACTGCCAAGTCCGCATGCTTCATAACCAAGATCCTTTGCCAAAGCAAGTGCGCGCGGGACGTGATAGTCGCTTGTCACAATCAGGACCTTCCGGACAGCCGGAATATCTTTCAGGAGCGCCGCAGCATTTTTCAGGTTCTGGTTCGTGTTGAAAGATTCCGGATCCATAAGGATATCTGTTTCCGGGATCCCTTTCTCCATCAGGTACTTTTTCATTGCTTCCGCTTCAGGAACCGGCTCATCCCTGCCCTGCGCACCGCAGACAACAACAGGTACCGCTTTACGGCTGTAGGCTTCATATGCTGCGTCAAGCCTCCAGCTGAGCTGTACATTAGGCGTTCCGTCCTTTTTAACCTGTGCACCCAGTACAATGATAGCATCATAACTGTCCTTTTCCTGCACAGTTGTCTGCACACTCCTTTCATTGATGCAAACATATCCGATAATGCCCGTATAAACCACCACAGCCAGTGTAACAAGCAGAATGATGATTCTGGCCGGCAGTGGCAGCAGGCGCTTTCTTTTCCCTTTCATTCTTTACCTACCCTTTATTCTGTAATCAATATCTCCGTGCTGGATCATACTGTATGTCCTGTCTCCTGCCACAATGATATGATCAAGCACCAGAATGCCAACACCATTCAGCAGTCTTTGCAGCTGAATAGTGGAAGATATATCCTCCGGAGAAGGAGCGCATGTTCCTCCCGGATGATTGTGACACAGCAGAACACTGTGTGCATTATAGTTCAGCGCTGTTTCCATAACCATTCTTGGATAGGCTGAAACCTCGCTTAATGATCCTTCAGAAATCTTGCGCCGGCCCAGAACATTGCATTTGGCATTCAGGGAGATGACATAAAATCGTTCTGTACGTTCTCCGGCAAGAATGGAAAGGCAGTAATTCTCTGCCTCCCTGCTGTTTCCGATTTTCTGCGGTTCTGTCATGGCACACCTGTGCCATACTCTGGTCAAAGGGACAACCATGCTGATCAGGGTTGCCTGCTGTTCTCCGATACCTTTTACCTGCATCAGCTGTTCCGGCCTTGCTTCCAGAACTCCTTTCAGGCTGCCGAACTGATCAAGCAGTTCATGAGCCAGCGGATTGGTATCCACCCTGGTTTTGGAGTAAAAAAGAAGGAGCTCAAGGATCTGATGATCTTCAAAATTCTCAAATCCTTTGTCGTGAATAAAACGCTCTCTCATCCGTTCCCGATGTCCGGCATGAATGTTGTCCTCCATCTTTACTCCCTCCCGTAGTATCTCCAGATATCAAGGCACGCCTGTTTTTCATTGTCCCTGAGCGGGATCATAGACCTGCGGTAGATTAATTTGATTTCTTCCTTTGTCATTTTCACCGGATGATTGTTCAGCCGTTCTGTGTTGACAGATCCCGCCAGTTCCTCCAGAACATCTTCATCAGGCACAGGCGGAATCTGCATTTCCAGATCATACAGGATACCCTTCAGCAGTTTGGGACCCATCCTGATGTCTCCCAGGCGCATTTTCGTACTCAGGTCTTTCAGTATATCCTGCATCTCTTCCTTTTCCTGCATTGATTCCCAGAGTACGGGAAGGGTCAGAAAACAGGCGTGTCCATGTGCCAGCCCCATTTTCTTGGTAAGCATATAAGACATGGCATGCGCTGCTGTTGTACGGGTAATCTGAATAGCTTTACCGCTCTGATAGCTTGCGTCCAGCATCTCTTCGGCCGCATGCGGGTCGCCTTCAAGATAGGCTTTCAGGTTGTCCAGCACACCGATAACAGCCAGATACGCATGTACTTTGCTGTCTTCGTTCGATCCGCGGCTCCAGTAGCTTTCTATTCCCTGCGACAGTGCGTCAAGGGCACAGGACTTTTTGTGATACAGCGGCAGTGAATCCAGCAGGGATGCATCCAGAACCACTCCGTCCGGACGGAGTGATCTGTGATTCAGGCTCACTTTGGATCCATCAACATACGCTACAGCAATCTGGGTCGCTTCGGAACCAGTGCCTGCGGTACCCGGTACGGCAATATGAGGGCAGCTGACGTTTCCTTCCAGTCTGCTGCTGATCACATCACCCTCGTCTTTGGCATTCAGCCGGGCTTTGATCGCTTTAGCTGTATCAATGCTGGATCCGCCTCCGATAGAAATCAGTCCGTCACAGTGTTCCCGTGTATACAGCTTGGCCCCTTCTTCACTGTCTTTCAGATCCGGATTGGAATGAAATCCGGTATATAAAGGTGCTGACAGAAGCCAGGGGTTTTTCTTCAGCAGGGTCCCGGTCAGCGGTTCCATACCGACAATAAGCGGTTTCCGGATACCCAGCTTCTGGCATAATTCCGGCAGTCTTTTCAGGCTTTCCCTGCCCCTGATTACTTTCTGATAATCGTTCATAGAGGTTTGCCTCCGGTCTTTTTCATTTTCCGACACAGAATTGTGAAAAAACCCTGTCCAGCAGTTTCTCATCGGCGCTGTCTCCGGTAATCTCGCTTAATGCAGCCTGTGCTGCCTGCAGATCCGTAGCAGCCATATCGGGAGTATAGAATTCCAGCGTCTTTTCTGCATCTTTCAGATGGCTGACAGCACGTCTGACAGCATCCAGATGTCTTGGTTGTGTGACAGCCTGCTGATCCGACACCTGGACATATCCTGCCAGGAAATCTCTGAGAGGCCGCAGGCTCTCCTGATCCAGCGCTGACACCGTCATACAGACCATATCCTGACGAATGTTATGGATATCCGCCTCTGTTGTTTTTTGCGGAAGATCCGTCTTGTTGATTACAACAGCACCTTCTCCCGCAAAACTTTTCAACAGTTCAAGGTCCTCCGATGCAAGCGGTTGAGAACCATCCAGAATCAGCAGGGACGCGTCCGCTTCCCTTCTGGCCTTCTCGCTTCTTTCCACACCGATCTTTTCCACAGGATCGTCTGTTTCATGAATACCGGCCGTATCTGTCAGCTGGACCCTGAATCCATTCAGTGTCATTTCCCCCTGAACGGTATCTCTCGTTGTGCCGGGAATACTGGTTACAATTGCCCTGTCTTCACCAAGCAGGGCATTCAGAAGGCTGCTTTTCCCAACATTCGGACGCCCGATCAGGGCAACCTGGAGTCCCTGGTAGATCAGCCGGGATGCATGCTCATCCATCGCTTTTTCCAGTCCGTCTATGAGTTTTCTCAAACCTTCCTTCAGTGACCCGGCGCCCTCTTCATCGGAGATTTCTTCCGGATAGTCGATGCAGGCTGCAAGTCCCGCCTGCAATCCATATAATTCATCTGAAAACTTCCTTACAAAGGAAGCGGCGCCGCCGTTCATCTGTCTTACAGCAGCCTTGTGCTCCTGCTCTCCACGGGCGGAAATCAATTCCATTACTGATTCCGCCTGACTCAGGTCCACGCGTCCGTTCAGGAAAGCCCTGCGTGTGAATTCACCGGCTTCCGCCAGCCTTGCGCCTTCTTTCAGGCATAGTTCCAGTGCCTTATTGATTACATAGCGGCCGCCATGCAGCTGTATTTCAGCCACGTCTTCCCGTGTATAACTCCTGGGTGCCTTCATGATAACGGCCATGCACTCATCGATGATCTGTTCACCGTCAGTCAGATGACCGTAAACAAGTCTGTGTGACTCAGGAAGATCCTGGTTGGTCCCTGCCGGCCTGAAGACACGCATCAGGACAGCCGCCGCGTCGGGGCCGCTCATGCGTATTATACCGATGCCGCCTGTTCCGGGTGCTGTGGCAATCGCAGCAATGGTATCATGCAAGCTCATTGTCATTCGTCCGCCATCCTGTCCTGCTGCTTTCCTGCAGGAATCCGGTGCAGCCTTCCGATACACGCTGCCATATCGGTGTTCCGGAAAAGAGCGGTTCCCATCACGGCAACGGTAAGTCCGTTGACAGCCAGCATTTCAATATTATCTTCCCTGATTCCGCCGTCTGCTTCTATTTCTCCCTTATATCCCGAATCGCTCAGACGCCGGATCTTGCCGATGACGCGTGCATCCAGTTTCTGTCCTCCAAAGCCGGGTTCAACTGTCATCATCAGTACAAGATCCGCCAGATCAATATACGGCTGAATCAGCTCAATATCCGTATTCGGTTTCAGCGCTATTCCGGCCATGCGTCCTCGATTCCTGATTTTTGTCAGCATTCCGGGGATATCCCCTTCTATTTCCGCATGAATCGTCAGGCAGGAGGCTCCCGCATCCAGGAATGCGTCCAGCAGCGTTTCCGGATGATCCATCATCAGATGAACGTCCAGCGGCAGATTGGTAACCTCACGCAGTCTGCGGACTGTATCAACAGAATACGCAAGATTTGGAACAAAATGAGCATCCATAACATCCACATGAATCCAGTCACATCCGGCTTTTTCAGCTGCCCGGATGTCTTTTTCAAGATTCAGCGGATCCGCAGCCAGTATACTGGGCGCTATCTTAATCATATCTGTCCCTCCAAACTGTTTTAGCTTCTGCGAGCAGTTCCCTGTACCGTTCCAGTCTGCCTATGCTGATTTCACCGTTTTCCGCCGCTGCAGATACTGCGCATCCCGGTTCCCTGTCATGCAGGCACTCCCTGAATCTGCATTTCCCTTCATAAGCAGCAAATTCAGGATACCGATCCTTCAGTTCCGCGGGATCCAGTGCGTTTTCAGCTTCCAGCAGGTTAAATCCAGCTGTGTCCATGACGCGGATACCGTTTTTTTCAATCAGCTCCGTATGCCTTGTTGTGTTTTTCCCCCTGGCTATTTTCCTGGAGATTGTTCCTGTTTCCAGTTCCAGATCAAGCAGTGCATTCAGCGTGGTACTCTTTCCCGCACCGCTTTGACCCGTAAAGCAGCACAGTTCAGAACCTGCCAGTGCTTTCCTGAGCTGCTCCAGCCCTTCTCCGGTTTTAGCGCTTATAGGAATCACCTGTATTCCGGTGGAATGGTACTCCGTTTTCATCTGTTCGGCCGTATCCGGGTTCAGATCACATTTATTAACCACCAGCAGAATATCCATTCCCTGAGCATAGGCCCGTGATATCTGCCGGTCCACAAGCAGCAGATCCGGTTCCGGAACAGGCGCTACCATGATCACCAGTTTTGTCACATTTGCGACCGGCGGACGGAGACACTCCGTTTTACGCGGAAGGATTTCTTCCAGCCATCCGTGTTCTTCTCCCTGGCCCGGTGAAAACAGCACTTCGTCACCGACCATCGGCGAAATACCGTCCCGTCTGAATTTCTTCTTGCACCGCAGCGTATATTCCTTTTGTCCGCTGTCGCGAACCGTATAAAAGCTGCCGATCCCCCTGATCAGCGTACCGCTTTTCAGTGGCATTTCCGTTTCGTTTTTTCCTTTGATTTCGTTTCTGTTCATCTTTTTTACCGATCGATTACAAAAGGCTCTTGGGGTTCATCATCCTGGTAAACCGTACAGGTATATGTCCTTTCGTCCGGCAGATTCAGCGTAATCGTCTGCTGCCTTTCCAGATCAGCTGGATATAGGTGCTGGTATACTTCATATTCAACATCGGAGCCTTCCGCCCGCAGCATTACCCGGACGTTGATGTCCTTGTTCTCCTCTTTCAGCTGTACGGTAATTTCTTTGCTGGAGGAATCACTGAGGTACCGGAAAACGTTGACTGAAACGATATCATCCAGCATAGCGTCGGTATTTTCCGCTGGGGATTGTGAAGATACCTTGCCATGCTCTTTGGCATTGCGTGTATCTACAATATTCAGTGTGGATCCCATCCGCAGTCCCGTCTGTTTCAGCAGCTCTTCTGCATCCGCAAGGGTCATGTTAGCCAGTTTGGGTACTGTCACCTTGCCGCCGCTGACAGTCAGGGTCACCGTTGTGTCTTTGCTGACTTTCTCATTGACAGCCGGTTCCTGGGAAACCACTGTGTTGACTTCATAATCACCGTTAATAATCTTCTGGATCGTCAGAACCAGGCCCATGTTTTTAACCTTTGTCATCGCATCTTCCAGATTCATCCCCCTCAGATCAGGCATGTCTAACTGGGAAGGTCCGCTGGAGACAGACAGGATGACATTATCGCCTTTTTGCTTTGTAGTGTTTTCTTCCGGATTCTGCATAAAGACAATATTTGCTTTATAGTCATTTCTGCTGAAATACATCTCTGTATATGTCAGCCCTTCTCTTGTGAGGACTTCCTTCGCCTCATTCACATCCAGGCCGATTACGTAGGGTACGGTTGCAGTTGTCACAACCCTCTGGAATATCGCTGTTACCCCGAAATACAATCCCGTAACAAGCAGCAGTCCGAGAAGCACGGTGATCACTGCATTTCTTGTTTTCCGTCTTTTTTCGTTCCCGATGCGGTTCCTGCCTGTGTCAGGATTTGCCTTGATGCTTTCTTCCTTGATCTGCGGTTTCGGCTGCTGAACCTCAAATTCCTTGACCGGGAACGCCTGTCTTTCAGGTCTGTTTTCAAGCGCCAGACGGATATCCGCAGCCATATCCCTTGCGGTCTGATACCGCAAGGCAGGATTCTTTTCCATGGCTTTCATGCAGACACGCACCAGCGCCGGAGGAACGTCAGGCGCCAGGTTCTGTATCGGAACAGGTGTGGCATGCAGATGCTGCATGGCAACCGCCACCGGATTATCTCCGTCATAAGGTACCCGTCCTGTCAGCATTTCATACAGAACAATCCCTGTTGAATAAATATCACTCGTCGCATTGGCGCCTTCTCCGCGTGCCTGTTCCGGTGAAAAATAATGCACAGAACCCATGACGTTGTCGCCTTTGGTCAGTGTGGAACTGTTGGCTATACGTGCAATACCGAAGTCCGCCACTTTAATATGCCCGTCTGCGTGTACCAGAATGTTCTGCGGTTTAATATCACGGTGTACTATGCCGTTACGGTGGGCATGCTCCAGTGCGCTCAGGATACGGATCGCGATCTGCCCCGCAAGAGCAGGATTCAGTTTACCGCGCTCCTGTATAACACTTTTCAGTGTTTTTCCCTGAACATACTCCATAACCAGATACCGGTTATCTCCGTCCATACCGACATCCAGCAGATTAACAATATTATGATGGGTCATCTTGCTGGCCGCTTCCGCCTCGCGCTGGAAACGTCCGATAAACTCACTGTCTTCGTTATACTCGGGCCGCAGGACTTTTACCGCTACATTGTGTCCGGTTCTCAGATCCACAGCACGGTATACAATTGCCATGCCGCCCATGCCGATCTGTTCTGTAAGCCTGTATCTGTTCGCCAGTATTTTTTCTTTCACTGCGGAGTCACCTCCTCCGGGGTTTCTCCTTCAGCTGTTTTTTCCGTTTTTTCTTCGTCACTTGTCTCTTCCGGCTTTTCCTCACAGGAAACACTCTCTGTATCATCCTGTATGAGTACCAGTGAGATATTGTCCTTTCCGCCGCCTCTCAAAGCTGCCTGAAGCAGTTCTTCCGCCGCTTCTTCCAGGTTTTCTCCGGCCATCAGCGTGATCATTTCCTCCGTACTGATCATTCCATGAAGTCCGTCAGAGCATACAAGCCAGCGGTCTCCTTTCCTGCGGTCATGTGTATACATGTCAAGTTCTATGTTCGCCTCAGTGCCCACTGCTCTTGTAATATAGTTACGCATAGGATGGCAGGCTGCCTGTTCTTCAGTCAGCACGCCTTTACGAACCATATCAGCGACCATGGAATGATCATTGGTAATCTGTGACAGCACGCCGTCCCGGAGTAAATAAGCCCGGCTGTCCCCCACCTGTCCGATCAGCATTTCTGTTTTTGTCGGCCACAGGACAGTCAGCGTTGTTCCCATTCCGGATAAAGAAGAATTACCTTCCTGCTGTTCCCACAGCTCCCGGTTCACTTTCTGTACAGCTTCTTCCAGCTTTTCCTTTCCCGGTTCGGTATCTTTCGTTTCGCGCAGCAAACCGTCCCGCAGGCCGGCGGAAGCGATTTCACCGCCTTTATGTCCGCCCATACCGTCGGCAACACCGGCCAGTCCGTTTCCAAGAATCACTGCGTCCTGATTGTTTTTGCGCAGCCGGCCGACGTCCGTACGCCATGCGCAGGAAAGTACGCCCTGTTCCTCGGAGAAGTCAACGGACATCACCGGAGTTTCTTCAATCTGCGTTTTTTCGGCTTCAACAGCTTTGGGTTCTTCCCTTTCAATCCCCCGCATCCGCTGAATGACTGTTCCTTTCAGGTTGAACTTGCGCATCTGTCCTTACTCTCCCTTTGAGCTGTTTATTGTCTTTCTGCGCAGCTGACCGCATGCGCCTTCTATATCATCGCCCATTTCCCGTCTCCGGGTTGCGGAAATATTGTTGTCCTGAAGAATTTTCAGGAATCTCCTGACTTTATCCTCGGAAATGCCCTTCATATCCCTTTCTTCCACGGTGTTCAGCGGAATCAGGTTCACATGACACTGCATCCCCCGCAAAAGCGAGGCCAGTTCCTTTGCCTGTTCTTCACCCGCATTGACTCCGTCAGACAGGGCGTATTCAAAAATCACCCGTCTTCCCGTTTTTCGGATATAATTCCTGCAGGCTTCCATGATTTCCGGAATAGACCAGGTATAGGCTACCGGCATGGTCATTTTCCGGATCTCATCATTGGGTGCATGCAGGGATACGCAGAGCGTCACCGGAAGGCTTTCTTCAGCAAGCTGGTACATCTTCGGTACAATACCGCAGGTGGACAATGATACATTCCGGATACTGAGCCGGATCCCTTCCTCTTCCCGCAGCAGACGCAGAAACCTGATTACATTGTCATAGTTGTCCAGCGGTTCACCGCTTCCCATCAGCACAACATGGCTGACTCTGTTTCCTTCGGAAGACAGGTATCGGTTCGCGCACAGGATCTCTCCCAGCATTTCTCCTGCGGTGAGATCCCTGACCCTTCCTTCCAGTGTGGAAGCACAGAAGCGGCATCCCATACGGCATCCGACCTGAGTGGATATACACAGACTTACGCCGTATTTATACCGCATCAGCACGCCTTCCACGCAGTTTCCGTCCTTAAGCTCATAAAGAAACTTCACGGTGCCGTCCAGCGGACTGATTCTCTGCAGACGGATATGAACAGGCTGTGCGACGGCTTCCTTCTGCAGTTTCTCACGCATGGCAGCAGGCAGGTTGGTCATTTCCTCAAAATCCGCCCCCTGATGGATCCATCGGAAAATCTGCTTTCCCCGGAATGCCGGGTATCCCTGGTCTTTGACCCATGCGGTTAATTCTTCACAGGTCATACCGGTCAGTTCAGTCATCTTTTCTCCTCATTCTGATCAGGTAAAAACCTTCCATTCCGTCTCTGTGTTCCAGCAGCTGGAGTCCCATATCGTATCTGCTGCGGTATTTTTCCGGTATGCTCATGGGAAGTGCGGCCTTTTCAAACTCCGGATGTCTTTCCAGGAAACGTTCTGCCTGACGCTCGTTTTCATCCTTCAGGATGGAGCAGGTAGAGTATACCAGTGTCCCGCCGGGCTTCACATAAGCAGAAACCGTATCCAGCAGCCGTTCCTGCAGCTCCGTCAGTTCCTTCACGCTTTCTTCCGTTACCCGCAGTTTCAGATCCGGCTTCTGGGCCATGAATCCCAGTCCTGAACACGGTGCATCAAGCAGCACGGCATCCATTGTGCCTGTCAGGTCTTCCCGAAGCCGGCAGGCGTCACGAACCATGGGACGGATATTCTCAAGTCCCAGTCTTCTGGCCTGTGCTTCAATCAGCGCCACCCTGTGCTCATGGATGTCCCAGGCCTGTATCCGCCCGGTACCGCCCATCAGTTCAGCCAGATAGCATGTTTTTCCACCCGGTGCGGCACAGCAGTCAAGGATCTGTTGACCTCTTTTCACGCCCATGGCCAGGCAGGCAAGCATACTTCCTCCGCTCTGGATGGAATAATTGCCTGCCAGATAATCCGCGTCCCGCGATATATCCATCGCTCCGGTAATCTTCCACGCATGAGGCAGTTCTGTTTTTTCCTTTTTCCAGATCTTTTTGCCAAGCAGTTTTTCAAAGCCCTCATCATCCAGGCGTGTAAGATTCGGCCGAAGGGTCCATCCTTCTTCCGGATTGCGGTATGAAAGGATTGTATCTGCTTCCTCTCCGTAATCCTCTTTCAGTTTTTTCCAGATCCACTCCGGAACACTGTAACGGATCGAAGCAGCTTTATCCGGTTCCTTTCCGGCATCAGGCATCTCAAGTTCATCTTTCTTCCGGATCAGATTCCTCAGAATACCGTTGCAGACTCCTTTCAGTCCGGGCATTCCCAGTTCAGCGCACAACTGTACACAAAGATTGGTTGCTGCGCTCTCCGGGATACGGTCCTCCAGCAGGATCTGACAGGCTCCAAGACGCAGAATATTGATCAGCTTGATATCCGTATCCGGTTTCGCCATCACCTGAGAGAGCGCCCAGTCCAGATAGATCAGATGATCCAGGGTATCGTAAGTCAGCCTGGATACAAGTCTGCGATCTGCGTTTCCGAGCCCGCACCCTTTCAGTTCCGCGTCAAGAGCCAGTGCAGCGTAAGCGCCGTCTTCCGTCACCTTGCGGATCACTTTCAGTGCGATCCTTCTGGCTGCCAGCCCTTCCATGCTTCTCTGTTCCTTCATTGCATATCCTCTTTCAGATTCGTTCCCTCCGGAATACCGTGACCCCGCAGGTAGTCTTCAGCTTTCATGCGTTTACCGCCGGGTGCCTGTACTTCCAGGATTTTTACAGCCCCTTGTCCACAGGCAATAACCAGACCGTTTTTCGGATCCGCTTTGATCACTGTACCGGCTTCACCGGACGCTTCGCATTTCACAGCCCGGAGCAGTTTCAGCCTTTCTCCCTGAACCGGCACACTGACACACGGCCAGGGATTCAGTCCGTTGATTCTCCCGCGGACCAGATCGCAATCCGCCGAAAAATCGGCGATCCCCATATTCTTTTCCAGCATGGGATCGTAGGTCATCTCTTCGTGCTTCTGGGGATATCTTACCAGCGTTCCTGCCTCCATCTGGCGAACTGTACGGATCAGAAGGTCCGCTCCGATCCGGCTCAGTCGTTCAGTCAGCTCCCCGCAGGTCTCACTTTCTCCGATCTCTGTATTTTCCTGAAGCAGCATGTCGCCCGTGTCGATCCCGGCATCCATGAACATAGTCGTCACCCCGGCCAGCCGGTCGCCGTTCATAATGGCATAGGCAATCGGTGCAGCTCCCCGGTGCTTCGGCAGCAGGGATGCATGTACGTTTATATTGCCCAGTGGCGGAATATCCAGAATCTCCTGGCTCAGAATCTGCCCGAATGCCGCTGTCACACAGAGATCCGGCTTCAGGTTCTTCAGATCCTCAACACCTGTTTTCCGGATCCGTTCTGGCTGAAAAACAGGAATACCAGCTTCTTCAGCGGCAATCTTTACAGGTCCCGGAACAGTCTTTTTGCCGCGACCCTTCGGGCGGTCAGGTTGTGTAAACACGCCGGCAATCTCATATCCTTCCCGGATCAGAGCCTTCAGCGGCTCTACAGCAAACTCCGGCGTCCCCATAAAAACAATTCTCACTGTTCGCCATCCTCCGGAATATGTCCCTGGATCTCCTCTTCGGTCAGCTCCCGATCCATGACGTCAATATAGAGCGTTCCGTCCAGATGATCAAGTTCGTGGCAGATTGCTCTTGCCTCAAACCCTTCTGTTTCCAGTTCATAATAGTCACCGTTCTTATCCTGGAATCTGGCTTTGACTTTCATCGGGCGGGTCACCACACCCTGTCTTCCGGGTACGCTCAGGCAGCCCTCCCGGCCCGTTTGTTTACCTTCCCGCTCAATGATTTCAGGATTCACCATTTCCAGCAGCCCGCTGTGATCTTCTGTGACATCCACCACAGCAATCCTGCGCAGAATACCTACCTGTGGAGCGGCAAGACCGACTCCCTCGGCTTTGTACATGGTATCTGCCATATCCTTCAGGAGCGTCGCAAGCCGTTTGTCAAACTTTTCCTGTGGCTTGCAATGCTTTCTCAGTGCGTCATCTCCCAGGGTAACAATCTTCCGAATCGCCATTTTCTCTCTGCCTTTCCATACGCGCTTTATTCTCTGTTAACTGAACGATTTTATGCCGGTTATTCTTTCCTCAAAGCATGGTTGTCGGATTCACCTCAAACCAGACTTCTGTATTTTCATATGCTTCCCTTGACAGTTCATTCATTGCCGCAATCATCTCATCAGCTTCCCGGCTCACCAGGAGCTTCATGAGTACATGCCTGCGGTTTTTTCCCCGCAGCACTTTAACGCTTGGTGCGTCGTTGGAGATGAGAAGCAGCTTCTTCTGCCATTCCGGATGCGCTTCCAGCAGTTTCCTCGTTTCCTGTTCAATCCTGTTTGCCGCAGCTGCAGCAGCATCCTCGGAATCGCTTTCAGTCAGGAACCTGACCAGCAGCGTAAACGGCGGATACAGACCGTGCCTGCGTCTGCGGAACTCGTCTTCAAAGAAGGACCGGTAATCCTGACCGGCTGCATATCCGATCACAGGATCTTCCGGCTTGTAGGTCTGGATAATCACCTTTCCCGGTCTTTCACCGCGGCCTGCTCTTCCAGCCACCTGGGTCAGAAGCTGGAAAGTTCTTTCACGGCTCCTGTAGTCAGGAAGATTCAGTGTCATATCAGCAGCCACCACACCGACAAGCGTTACCCGGGGAAAATCCAGTCCCTTGGCAATCATCTGCGTACCAATCAGTACGCGCGCCCTTCCGCTGCGGAATTCCTCCAGAATTCTGCCATGCCCGTCTTTGCCTCCCGTCGTGTCATAATCCATCCTGACGGTCGTCACTCCAGGCAGCAGCTTGTGAACCTCTTCTTCCACCTTCTGGGTGCCAGCCCCGAAATAACGGATATATTTTCCGCCGCATTCCGGACACACTGCCGGCGGTTTCATCACCTGGCCACAGTAGTGGCACCGCAGCAGGCCGTCTGTACTGCCCATATGATATGTCATGCTGATATCACAGTTCGGGCATTTTACCACATATCCGCATGTCCGGCAGCTGACAAACGAGTTATACCCCCGGCGGTTCATCAGGAGCATGGCTTGTTCACCCCGCGCCGAACAATCTTTGAGCGCTTTTCTCAAGGCCCCGCTGAGCACTGTGCGGTTTCCGTTCTCAAGTTCTTCCCGCATATCAACGATCTCAACTTCCGGCAGCGGCCGGTTCATTACGCGCCGCGGCATTTCCAGCAGCATGTAATCTCCCCGTCTCGCCCTTGCGAAACTCAGGATGCTGGGAGTAGCACTGGCAAGAACAAGTGTCGCATTCTCCCTTTCGCACCGTTTTCGCGCGACTTCCCGGGCGTCATACTGCGGATGATGATCGTTCAGATAAGTGCTTTCGTGTTCCTCATCAACAACAATCAGCCCGAGATCCCTTGCCGGTGCAAACACAGCGCTTCTGGCGCCGATAATCACCCGTGCATCTCCCCGCCGGATCCGCCGCCATTCGTCAAAACGCTCTCCGGGACTGAGTCTGGAATGTATTACGGCTGCTACCGGACCAAAACGTCCTCTGAACCAGGAAACCATCTGCGGTGTCAGCGCGATTTCCGGAACAAGAATAATTGCGCTTTTTCCATAATTCAGTGCGTTGCGCACTGCAGCCATGAACACTTCTGTTTTACCGCTTCCTGTCACTCCATGAAGCAGGAATCTGCCGCCTTTCCCGTTCAGACAGGGCAGGATTTCTTCAAGCGCCTCCTCCTGTCCGGATGTCAGTGTGAAGCCCGGATCGTCAGGCTGTTCATAAGCGTTTCCGGGGATGCGCAGCATTTCTTCGCTTTCCAGCCTGATCAGCCCGTCCGCGGCCAGCTTTCTCAGTGCTTCGTTCGGATCCTTTACAGCTGAGGCGATTTCCTTCACCATATGAATATTTTCATCAGCAAGGAGTTTCAGCAGCGCCGCCCGTTTGGGACTGCGTTTTTCCTTTTCTGCCGCTGACAGAGCCTCTTCCTTCGTTACATTCAGGCAGGCTGTCCGTTCTGTTTTGACGTGCACCCTGCCGCCTCTCATCTGGGCAGGCAGCATCAGCCGCAGGGTTTCTGCCAGCGGGCAGTGAGCTTCCTGCGCCATTTCCTCAGCAAGATTCATCAGTTCCGGCGGAATGGCTGCATACTCCTCCAGCGGAGTGATAACATCCCTGATTCGTTTGGCATCAAGCTCGCATTGATCAGTCAGGCTGAGTACGATTCCTTCTTTCTGAAGCCGGCCAAAAGGTACACTCACCCGCTGCCCCGGTTCCAGCTGCATTCCCTCAGGGATCCGGTAAGTAAAGGGGCTTGCCACGTTCTCGTGAACGATGTCGATGATCACCTGACAAAACACCCTTTTCCCTCCTTTTCGGGTAAAATATACCATCTTTTATTATATCGTTTTTTGTCCCTCAAAACAAGTAAAAACCGCACGTTTCCGTGCGGTTTGAAGATTGCGGAATATAGGTTTTACTCATGCGCCCGGATCTCTTTCCCGAACAGTTTCGGCACACCGATTTTCTGCCAGGCCAGGATGCCGCCCACAAGCAGAACGCCGATAATGTCGGTCACGTAGCCGGGGTAGATCAGCAGCAGCCCGCCAGCGATGGCAACGATCCGCAGCAGAATACCGAAAACTTTTCTGTTGCCCTTCTGCTCATAGAAGCTGAAACCGCTTAAGCCGAAGCATACGCCGTACATGCCGATAATGGAGGTCACTGTGATCAGCGCCACTTCGTACCAGGTGGTATTGATCAGCAGCATGTCCGGGCTCATGGCAAACACAAACGGAATAATGAAGCCTGCGATAGCCAGTTTCGTCGCATTGACGCCGGTCTTCATCGGACTGCCTCCGGAGATAGCGGAACCTGCGTAGGCAGCCAGTGCTACAGGCGGTGTGATGTCCGCCACGATACCGTAGTAGAACACAAAGAAATGTGCCGCCAGTTCGGGCACACCCATCTTGATCAGGATCGGCGCACAGGTGGAAGCCATGATACAGTAGGTCGCCGTAGTCGGCAGGCCCATGCCCAGAATGATACAGCAGATCATCGTCAGTAACAGGCCCAGGAACAGTTTTCCCTGTGAGATGGTGACGATACCGTTGATAACCGTGGAGGCCAGGCCTGTAACAGTCAGACATCCGCAAATCAGGCCCGCTACGCCGCAGGCTACTGCGACAGAGATGCAGTTCCGTCCGCCATTCTCCAGTGCCTGACAGATATTTATCGGCTTGAACAGGGTCTTGTCGACAGCCTGGACTTCTTCATATACCGGAGCGTTGTCCGGCTTAATCCGGCGGAAGGCCTTCCGCACGATGATGTAGCAGGAGCTGAACCAGACCACGACCGTGGACACAACAGTCACGATAAAGGAGGTCTCAACGGAATACTGCAGACTGCACAGCAAGTATACGATGATAGCGAAGGGCAAAAGGTATGTCTCGTTGAAGGATGTCTCGCTTTCCACGATGGTTTCCTTCACCGTGTGGCGCATCTTCAGGTAATTTGAAATCAGGCCAGCCACAATGGTCGCTACAATGGACACCGCCGCGGAGAATTGCATGGTCTTCATGTTGGAACAGACCAGGTAGATCAGGATCGCCAACGGCAGCAGCAGGTAGCTTTCCTTCATCAGTTCCTTCACCCGGGGCAGCTGATCCTTGCTCAGGCCCTTCAGGCCCAGACGCTTCGCCTCCAGATGAACGGAAAGGAATACGCCCAGGAAGTACAGGCAGGCCGGCAGAATGGCCCGGCTGATAATATCGGAGTAAGGCACGCCCAGATAGTCCGCCATCAGGAAGGCTGCCGCGCCCATGATCGGGGGCATAATCTGTCCGCCTGTGGAAGCCGCCGCTTCCACGGCGCCGGAGAAATTCTTGTCGTAGCCGGTCTTCTTCATCATCGGGATTGTAATCGAGCCGGTGGTCACCGTATTGCCTACGGACGAGCCGGAGACCATGCCGCACAGAGCAGAAGAGATAACAGCTACCTTCGCAGGACCACCAGCATAGCGGCCGGTCAGACCATTTGCCAGCGAGATAAAGAACTCGGATATACCTGTCTTTTCCAGGAATGCACCGAAAATGATGAACACCACGATGTATTTGGAGCAAACGTTCACAGGCGTGGAAAGCAGACCGTTCTCGTTGTAGAACAGCTCATGTACCACGTTGGACAGCAGTTTTCCGTCCTTCATATAGAAGTAAATCGTGTATCCCAGGAAAATGCCCGCAACGCAGAGGATCGGGACGCCAACGCTCCGACGGCAAAGCTCACACAATACCAGGATACCGACAATGCCAGCCGTGATATACACGGGATCCATAAGTTTTACCTTTATGCGCGTGGTCATCAGGGCAGGTGCCCGGAAAGTATAGTACAGGAACGCAGCTGCGCCCAGCACCATCAGCACAATATCATACCAAGGCATGTAGTTGACCTTCACATGGCCTTTCTTCGCCGGATAAGTCAGGTAGCCCATCACGATGACCAATCCAAGGAAGGAACTGAGCCGCACTTGATCCAGGAAATTGGCAAACAGTGTTACATAAATACAGTACATGGAAAAGGCAGCCAGCACGATGCTTACAAAGATCTTCGGCTTCCCTTCCCAGATGCGGACGTTGCTCTCCTTGTCGTACTTGCGCATGATCGCATCCACTTCAGCAGCTGATTTTTCCGCTTCAGTAATCTTTACTTCCTCAGGAGTCTCGGGAATCCGGTTCATATCCTTCTCGCTCACAGGTAACTCTCCTCAGTCAAAATTAAAAAGGAAAAGGGAATCCGGCTAATTCCTGCCGGATTCCCGCGTCATTGCGGAATGATTACTTATCAACCGTCTCTACGGTAATACCCTGTTCAGCGAAATACTTTGCAGCGCCGGCATGATAAGGAATGCCGCACACGGAAGCATATTCCAGATCAAGATCCTTGGCTTTGTCATGGGCAATGCTGTCCTTGCCTTCAAAGATTGTCTTCACAATCGCGTAGGCATCTTCTTCACTGACCTGATCGTTGGCAATGATGGTCGCCTTGACGCCTACGGTCACAACGTCTTCATCCTGGTTGGCATAGGTGCCGGCAGGAATGATGCTCTTGGTGTAAGCGCCGGAAATACCCTGCAGGATGGTAACATGTTCATCATCCAGGGACACAAGGTAGGTATCCTTGCTGGTAGCCAGGTCAGTGACAGCCGGAGTCGGTGCACCGGCCACGACGAAGGCAGCGTCAATCTTGCCGTCTTTCAGGGCTTCAGCGGAATCGGCGAAGCTCTGGTAGGTGGGCGTAATATCGTTTTCTGTCAGATCGTAGGCATTCAGGAAGTCAATGGCGTTGAAATAGACTCCGGAACCCTGGGAACCGATGGAAACATTCTTGCCTTTCAGATCCGCAACGCTCTTGATCTCGGGGTTGCAGGTGATCAGCTGCACGGTTTCGGTGTACAGAGCGGCGATGGCAGTGAAGGAAGTAACAGGGTCTCCTTCATAAATGCGGATGCCATTGAAAGCATAGTAAGCCACGTCATTCTGCACGAAACCCAGCTGAGCGACCTGCATATCCAGCTTGTCGATGTTGTCAGCGGAGCCGTTGCCGGCAACGGCTGTCATATCAACTTCAGAATTTGCGGCCACATACTGTGCGAGGACATTGCCGTAACCATAGTAGGTGCCGGCTGTTCCGCCGGTGGTAAATGTAAGGCCGTCCGCCAGGGCAGATGCGGCGGCAAATACCATCATCAGGCTCAGAAGAAGTGCAAGCAGTTTTTTCATTGAATCCAATCCTCCAGTCAGTGTGAAATAGAAAAATCTGTTGCATATATGATACAACAGATTCAGAGCTTGCCTATGTCTTTTTCGTGTTCTGCTTTTCACCCATGGAAAAGGGAGCGCAGGTCATTCACGATTTCATGAATAACAGTGACGGTTTCATCTATTTCCGCCTCTGTATTACCGGTACCCGTTGTCAGTCTCAGGCTTCCCTTTGCTTCCTGCTCCGTCAGGCCGATCGCCTTCAGCACATGACTGATTTCCTGGCTTCCGGCTGTACAGGCACTGCCGCTTGACGCGGCAATTCCGGCCAGATCCAGTCGCAGCAGCAGAGCTTCACCATCAATTCTGTCAAAACTGATATTACAGTTATTCGGCAGCCTGCCTTCCCTCGGTCCATTCAGTTTGGTGCCGGATATCTCCCTCAGGATAGTGTTGATCAGCCGGTCCCGCAGGCAGGCCATTCTGCCGGCATTTTGTTTCAGATCCTTATTGGCAGCCTCTATAGCTGTTCCCAGACCGACAATCCCGGGAACATTCTCCGTTCCTGCCCGCAGGCCGCGTTCCTGTTCCCCGCCGTGAATCAGGCTGTCAATATGTGTGCCGTGACGAACATACAGCGCTCCCACCCCTTTGGGGCCATAGAATTTGTGTGCGCTGATGCTGAGCAGGTCCGCTTTCCATTCATTGACATTGATCGGAACAGCCCCAGCCGCCTGTACCGCATCCGTATGGAAGCAGATGCCTTTCTCCCGTGCAATCGTCCCGACTTCTGCAACCGGCTCTATTGTTCCGATCTCATTGTTGGCCGCCATCATGCTGATCAGGATCGTATCTTCCCGGACTGCCGACAGAATCTTTTCAGGCGCAATATATCCTTCCTTGTCCGGATTGATATAGGTCACTTCAAATTCCTGTTTTTCCAGCCATCTGCAGGTGTTCAGCACAGCAGGGTGCTCAATTGCCGTCGTAATGATATGCCTGCCTTTTTCTTTCAGGGCGAATGCTGTACCTTTTACAGCCAGGTTATCGCTTTCGCTTCCGCAGCCGGTGAAAAGGATCTCCCGGGGTTCTGCTCCGATGGCATCGGCAACCTGTCTGCGTGCTTTTTCAACTGCTTTGCGCGCTTCCCTGCCGGTTCCGTACACCGAGGAAGCATTTCCCCAGCAGCTATTGAAAAAAGGGATCATTGCCTCAAGCACCGGTGCGCTGACCGGTGTTGTTGCCGCATGATCCAGATAAATCCTGTTCATCATATATCCGCCTTTTCAGCAATCGTTTGCTTCTGTGTGCTGTATCAGAAGTTGGTGCTGAACAGAGAAAAACTTCTGTTCATATCGTTGATCACAAAATAAATCATGCTGAGTATCATGGTTACAAGAAGCAGGATCAGCAAAGCACCACCGATGACGGCTACAAGATTCCCTGCCCCGAGGGCAACACGGAATCTGGATTTACGGATTTCCTGCCGTTCATCATCTGAAATCTCAGGCTCTTCCTCGTCCGTCAGTTCATCAAAACCGTCGTCATATTCTTCCTCTTCCTGTTCATCCGTTTCGTACGGTTCTTCAGGATAAGGCTCATTGCTCTTGAAATAGGCCATACATTCTCTCCTTGTCAGAATGTTATTCTGCTCCCGCTTTCATTCTGTTCATCCGTCTGATCAGAAGCGTTCCGATCAGCACGCCCAGCAAAACGCCGCTTCCGTCCACTAAAACATCGGACCATTGCCCGCTTCTTCCCTCTATCAGAAGCTGATGAAACTCATCTGTACAGGCATAAACCGTTCCCCCGCAGAAGCCGGCCAGAGCCAGGCTGCGGGATTTCCTGACCTTTCGCCCGAACCAGCTTTCCAGGCACAGCCGGAGCATCAGGCCAAGCAGTGTATACTCCGTAAAATGAGCACATTTACGCACGATATGCTGCACATCATCATATAAAAGCTTCTGCCTGGATTCTTCAAGCTGTTCATATTCCGGATGAATAATCGACAAAACCCTTCTCGAGATCAGACCGCTTGTCCGATCTGAGTGTTCGGCATCCTCCGTTGAAAAAGCAAAAATCATCACCATTACAGCAGCTGTCAGAAGCGTAGTCAGCATCCTGACCCAGCCTCTCTGCCAACCGTTTCCCGTCATTCCCTGACCATCCTTTCGTTACATTTTAACATTTTACAGATCCCGTTCAGCTCCGTCAAGCAAAGAAAAGAAGCGGGGCTTCAGCACCCGCTTCTGTCATTTTGCATTTTGTTCTGTCACTGGAACAGCTCTTTCACTCTGTCCATAAAGCTCTTACGGTTTTCATATTCCCGGTCGCCTGTGGTAGCGTCAAATTCACGCAGCAGATCCTTCTGCTTGTTCGTCAGGCGTCTCGGTATTTCCACCTTAACACGCAGAATCAGATCGCCTTTTCCGCTGCCTCTCAGCTGCTGAATGCCGGCTCCCTTGATCCTGAATTCCGTACCGGGTTGTGTTCCTTCGGGAATACGGTATTTCACCGGTCCATTCAGGGTCGGAACCTGTACGTCTCCACCCAGGGCCGCCGTCGCAAAACTGATGGGGAAATCCAGCAGCAGATTATATCCGTCGCGTTTGAACAGATTGTGCGGCTTGACATTCACCACAATATAAAGATCGCCGTTCGGTCCTCCCCGCATACCGGGTTCGCCCTGGGCATTCATAATGATGGTCTGCCCATGATCAATTCCTGCTGGAACCTTTACAGTCACGGTCCTCTTTTTCCTGACCCGTCCGGTTCCGCTGCAGGAAGAACACTTTTCCTTGATCATCTTGCCGCTTCCGCCGCAGGTGGGACATGTCCTGACCGTTGTCATCCAGCCGCCGCTTTGGCGGATCTGTCCTGTTCCTTTACAGGTGGTACAGGTTACAGGGCTTGTACCGGGCTTAGCACCGCTGCCTTTACAGGTTTCACAAAGCTCATTCCGGAAGATTTCAAAGCTCTTCTCGCAGCCTTTAGCCGCTTCTTCAAAAGTGATGCGCAGTTCATACCGCAGGTCATTTCCCTGTACTGGCCCCTGGTTCCGGGAGCTTCTTCCCATGCCGCCGTTAAACAGCTGGTCAAAAATGTCTCCCATGCCGAAATCAAATCCACCGGCAAAAGGATTGCCCCCGCCGCCCATTCCGGCCATCGGATCTTCAAATCCGTACTGATCATACCTGGCCCGTTTCTGCGGATCACTCAAAACTTCATTGGCTTCATTGAGTTCCTTGAACCGTTCCACAGCTTCCTTGTCATCCGGATGCAGATCCGGATGGCATTCTTTGGCTTTTTTCCGATAAGCTTTTTTGATCTCGTCGTCTGTAGCGTTCTTTCCGACGCCGAGTACCTCATAGTAATCCCGCTTATTCGCCATAAAGCCATCTCACCTTCTTCCTCAAAGCAAGCCCACCCTCTTGTCGGGGGCGGGCTTGCCTGCCGGATATCTTATTCCTGGCCTGATTATTATTCAACGCTTCCGTCAGCGTTTACGCTGCCGTCATCGTTGGTGGTTCCCGCTTCCGGACCCGCGCCGTTCATGGGATCTGCTCCGCCGGCCTGCTGCTGGTAGAGTTTTCCGAAGACAGCATACACTTTCTGGGTGAAGCTTTCCATCGCGTTCTTGATTTCGTCCGCGTTATTGCCTTCACGCACTTTCTTGAAAGCGTCAATCTCGTTCTGCACTGCGTTCTTATCTTCATCAGACAGCTTGTCGCCGTTCTCGCGCAGTGTCTTCTCGGTTTCATAAATCAGGCTGTCCGCATGGTTCAGGGTTTCGACCTCTTCCTTGCGCTTCTTGTCCTGCTCTGCGAACTCTTCAGCTTCCTTCACGCGCTGATTGATTTCTTCCTCGGACAGGTTGGTGCTGGCAGTAATGGTGATCTGCTGTTCGTTTCCTGTTGCCTTGTCCTTGGCGCTGACGTTCACGATACCGTTGTTGTCAATGCTGAAGGTTACCTCAATCTGCGGCACACCTCTGGGAGCGGGAGCGATACCGGTCAGCTGGAAACGGCCCAGTGTCTTGTTGTCGTATGCCATCTGCCGTTCACCCTGCAGGACATGGATTTCAACGGTGGTCTGTCCGTCAGCAGCAGTGGAGAATACCTGGCTCTTGCTGGTCGGGATGGTGGTGTTCCGTTCAATCAGCTTTGTGAAGATGTGGCCTTCGGTTTCAAGGCCCAGGCTCAGGGGCGTAACGTCCAGCAGCAGCACGTCCTTAACTTCACCGCCCAACACGCCGCCCTGAATGGCAGCGCCGATTGCAACGCACTCATCCGGGTTGATACCCTTGAAGGGCTCCTTGCCGGTCACCTTTTTCACAGCTTCCTGTACAGCCGGAATACGAGTGCTTCCGCCCACCAGGATCACCTTGTTGATCTGGTCAACTGTCAGGCCGGCATCCTTCAGGGCTTTGCGCATCGGTTCAACCGTGGCGTCCACCAGGTCCGCGGTCAGTTCATTGAACTTGGCCTGGGTCAGGGTTACGTCCAGATGCTTGGGGCCGGTAGCGTCAGCGGTAATGAAGGGCAGATTGATATTGGCAGTTGTTGTGCCGCTCAGCTCGATCTTGGCCTTTTCAGCAGCTTCCTTCAGGCGCTGTGCCGCGATTTTATCCTGCTTCAGGTCAATGCCGTTCTCTTTCTTGAACTGTTCAGCCACATAATCAATGATCCGCTGGTCAAAATCGTCGCCGCCCAGCCGGGTATTACCGTTGGTGCTCAGCACTTCAAACACGCCGTCGCCGATGTCCAGAATACTTACATCGAAGGTACCGCCGCCCAGGTCGTACACCAGAATCTTCTGGTTTTCTTCCTTGTCCAGGCCATATGCCAGGGACGCTGCAGTAGGCTCATTGATGATACGCAGCACTTCCAGTCCGGCAATCCGTCCGGCATCCTTGGTAGCCTGGCGCTGACTGTCATTGAAGTAGGCAGGAACCGTGATAACCGCCTGGGAAACTTTCTCGCCCAGGTAGCTTTCAGCGGTCTCCTTCATCTTGGTCAGAATCATGGCGCTGATATCCTGGGGCGTGTACTGTTTTCCGTCGATGTTTACTTTATAGCTGGTACCCATTTCACGCTTGATGGAAATCACTGTCCGGTCCGGATTGGTGACGGCCTGGCGCTTGGCCACCTGACCGATCAGGCGTTCACCGTCTTTGGTAAAAGCCACCACAGAAGGGGTGGTCCGGCTGCCTTCAGCATTCGCGATAACAGTGGGCTGTCCGCCTTCCATGACGGCCACGCAGCTGTTTGTAGTTCCCAGGTCAATACCGATAATCTTGCTCATAATGATCCCTCCGTTTATCTTCATCCTGTTGATTACTGATTTATTTCCGAAAACGCTTTCGCGTTATTCAGGCACAACTTTAACCATGGCATGTCTGAGAACCTTGTCTCCGATCATGTATCCTTTCTGCAGCACCTGGCACACGGTTCCGGGTTCGCCTTCATCCTCTGTGCCCTGCAGAATGGCGTTTTCCAGATTCGGATCGAATTTTTCTCCCAGTCTGTTGATGGGTTTGACTTCCATCTTCGCATAGGCATCCGTCATCTGTTTCAGTACCATTTCAACGCCGTTTTTCAGCGCCTCGTCAGCACTTCCGGCTGCGGCATCCACAGCCCGTTCAAGATTGTCCAGCACAGGCAGCATCATCGCGGCTACATCTTTCCGCCCGTCTGCATAGGCATCAGCCCTGACACTTTCATTTCTGCGGCGGAAGTTTTCAAAATCCGCCTGCACCCGCTGGGCAAGCGCCAGATATTCAGCCGCTTTTGCATTGGCTTCATCCAGAGCCTGTTTAGCCGGATCCTGAACCTCTTCAGCAGTTTCTTCCTGTCCTGCTTCTTTTTCTTCTTCCGCGGGAACCTCTGCCTTCATTTCTTCCGGTGTTTCGTTGAGTTCGTTCTTCTTCCTGCTCATATTTGCACCTTTCATTCCTGATTCCGGGAAGGATTGTTTTCATCCTCGCCGTTAAACATATCCGTCAGCTGATGTCCCATCATGTTCAGGATGGAAATCACCCGTGAATACCTCATTCTTGTCGGTCCGATTACTCCGATGGTTCCCTGCTGTCCACCCCGGGTTGAATATGTGGCCGTGATGATGGAACAGTCTGCCATCTCCGGCACTCCCGTTTCGGGACCGATCCGGACTGTAAAGGCCAGTTCGCCGTTTCCCCGGACAATCTCCGCCAGCTTGTCTCTTGTTTCCATCAGGCTGAGGAAGCTTCTGGCCTTGTCCACATCGCTGTATTCAGGATAACTCAGCATGTTGCTGGTACCCCCTACTGCAACGTGCGGGCTTCTGGAGGTCTGCTGTCCTTCCGTGAAATACCCGTACAGTCCGCGGAGCACTTCGTCATTTCCTTCCATACGGCGGATCAGTTCCGGCAGAACCCTGCAGGCGTCACTGAGCGTACAGCCTTTCAACTCATTGGTCAGCGTTCTGGAAATGGCATACAGCGTGTCACCGTCCATTTCGGGACTGATGCGGATCACGCTGTCCCGTATAACGCCCTGATCTGTGACAATCACTACCAGAGCGCTTCCGATGGAAACAGGCACCAGCTGGATTGTCTGAAGCCTGGGCTCAAGCCCGTTCGGCGACAGCACCACAGCTGTATATTGTGTCAGGCTGGACAGCACACGCGCCGCATGGTCGATAACATCCTCCATCTGATGAATCCGTCCGGAAAAATGACCCAGAACGCTTTCCGCGCTGTCGTCCGGAATCACGCCAGACTGGAGCAGAGAGTCCACATAAAGCCTGTATGCCTTGGCGGAAGGTACCCGCCCGGCGGATACGTGAGGCTGATCAAGGAATCCGAGTTCTTCCAGATCGCTCATCTCGTTCCGGATAGTGGCGGAAGACAATCCGGTTTCGTACTTTTTGCTGATAGTCCGCGATCCGACCGGAATGCCGGTCAGAATATAGTCGTCTATGATCGCGCGTAAAATCCGTCTTTTGCGATCGTCCATCTGCATCTGACCGTCTCCTTTCCAGTGGTTGTTAGCACTCACCTCTTTCGAGTGCTAACCACAGGCATAATGTATCACCAAGCCTTTTCTTTGTCAATACTTTCAAGGCCCGTTTTCAGTGAATTCTTTGTGTGGAAATGTGAACGGACTGTGAATTGATCACAGCCCGTTTGTCTGATAAATCCGGCTCCCCAGTTCCGGGGAAACATACATGATGGCAAAAGCTTCCGGAGAGTAGTTGTACAGGTAGATGGTTGTACCGTCTGCAGTCATCCAGCCTTCCGCATCTGTAATCAGTTCGGTCTTGTAACGGTTTGGATTGATTGCATCCATCAGCGCTTTGATTTTCAACGGCTCAGCCGGTGTTTTTTCGCCATACAGAGTACAGAGTGCACCGCTTAAATATGCGAAGTCATCTGCATCCGGCTGGCGTGAAAATTCATATGAAATCATCAGGAGGCGGTTATCTCTGAACATAAAGACCAGATCTGCCGTAAACCGGCTGACAGTGACTTTTCCGTCTGTCAGCATAATGGACCAGTTCTGCATGCTGCGTTCCGTCATCTGCTCAATCTCAAGCGCTTTTACCTGCTGCGGATTCATTCCCCAGCGGATTCCATCCCTGAACCGGAAAGCATCAGGTGCCGGCGTTGCTGTCGGCATACTGAACCAGTCCCGGATATCGGAAACCGTTTCAGCCCCGGCAATGGCGCTCACGGCAATAAGCAGAACCGCCAGAATCACTGCCGCTTTTCTTCTCATCGGATGCTCTCCTTTCATAAATCTCTTTTTATGCTTCAGACCCGTTCTCTCCTGCCAGCTGCAGCAGCTGATTCCTGGCTTCCTGCAGGATTCGTTCCTGCTCTGCGGCATATCCGTTCTCGGGCTCGTAGGTGATTTCATCGCCGAAGGTAAAAGTACGTTTTTCCCTGTTTGCGAATACCGGCATGATGCGCAGCTTCTTCCCGGATCGTTTCCACCAGGCTTCCGCGAGCATCAGAAATCCGGGAGACAATTCACTGACGCTGCCTTTGACATACTTTCCGTCAGGATGTTCCGGAAAGATCATCAGGTTGTCTCCGTTTTCCAGCGCTTCAACGCTTTTTCGGAGCGTCATTCTCAGCTTCATCGGAGAATCCCGGTATACCGGGATGGCATTCAGTCCGCACATGACATTCACACTGAGCCAGCCCATGAGCCTGGCCAGCAGTCTGCGGACAAAAACCGGCAGGAATGTTTTTTTGCTGAAGGTGTTCTCATACAGATAGGCTCTGACATCCCTGGACCTTCCCATCATGTGGGAAATAACCCAGAACCTGACAGGCACCGGAAAACACAACGCGCTTGCGATCGGTCCGTATATCTCGGCATGGTTGCCGAGAAAAACCAGCGGATTTTCACTGTCCTGCCGGATATGGTCCAGATTGACCATCCTGTGTCTGTTGAAAGGTCTGAGAATACCGATTACTATTTTTGTAACCAGTTTTTCCTTCTTTCCGGCTTTTTTCTGAATCAGGATATCCCTGTCGTCCATCTTTTTCTCACTCACTCAGTCAAATTTTCTTCCCCGTTTGTCTTCAGGAGGATCATACCAAGTACAGCAGGAATGGCAACAATCATGATCATTGCTGCATAGATCAGCATTTTGTTCCATGTCGTCCGGTCCAGTGCGAATTCCAGGCCGATCACAGCGCCTGTCATAAGCGGGAGGCTTACCAATGCGGCAACGGAAAGAGCAGACTTCGGTCTTTTTCCCCTGATCACAGCCAGCACGACTCCCAGCGCGAGCATAAGCGCGGCAGCAACCTGCTGCAGACCCACAAATGATACGCTCAGGAACCGGTCATAGCGCAGGCTTTCTGTGATGATGGAAGCCGCTCCGAAAAGAAGCAGAAAAGCATTTGCAAGGTTCCCCGCTTTTTCCCTGCGGAACATCCGCAGCGCCAGGACAATGAACAGGACAACTGCCACAGCAGCTGCCACATAGTAAGTGGCCAGGCAGGGTTCATCTCCGCCCACAGCCAGAAAACTGCCGTTCAGGAAGGTGCTGTCCAGCGGCCTGCTGATGTCAAAATCTTCAATGCGGCTTTCACCTATCCGCTCAGCGGCTATCATCGGCAGGATCGCGAGGCTGACCGCATCCAGTACTTTGCCGGTGTTCTCCTTCGTGATCCGTGCGCTGATATATCCCCCCACCAGTACACCGCCGATCAGGCCGAACATACTCCATCCGCCGCCGCTTACCTGGGGCCAGAAAGAGAGGGGCGTCATATGCCCCAGTTCTTTGTTCAGCAGGCAAAAGGTTACCCTGGAGCAGATTGCACCGCAAAAAATGGAAAGAACCGCTGTCAGCATAGATGTTCCTTTTTTGAATGACAGGCTCCGTCCGGTAACGCAAAGGGAAATGACGGCAAACAGTATGCCCAGGGCAACATAGGCTCCGAAAGCATACATCCGTATGCCCAGCACCTCGATGATTACAGCTTCTTCAATCAGATTCATTCCGTCAAAACCTCTCTGTTCTGAATACGGAAACATACTTCCCGGCCTGCAAACCGGAAAGTATGCTGAATTTTCATTCCGTTATGGTTGCATTGTCGCAAAATAAATGATATCGCTCAGGGTCCGGTCGTCAGCGCCGGGCTGTCCTTTGATCACCTTATCGCCAAAAACCATTTCCGCGCTGTTTCCGCCGTCCAGGTTGAACGCCTGCACGCAGCCCAGATTATACATAAACTCAGCGAGCTTTCCCTGGGAGAATCCGGTTGAACCGGACCGATCCTTCGCCTGGATCAGAACCATCACATAGCTCAGCGGCCCCATCTGTCCGATGGCGGTTCTGGGCTCACGGCCATTGGGATTGTAACCGTAATCCTCATCCAGTTCCAGCAGCTTGCCGTCTTTCACCAGTGCCGGACCGAAGGTGAAGGCATTGACCAGTGATCTTCCTTCTTTATCCAGCTGGTTTTTCAATTCCTTGATTCCTTCGGACTTGATGAACAGATGAAAATCACCCTGGTCGTCAATCACGAGAATATCTTTCAGTTTGTTTGAATTGCTGCGGATTTTTTTCTTCATCCGGTATTCAAACGTGGTCTTTTTGGGGTTGTCCGCATAATTGTCCCCGTTGATTGCGATTACAGCATTATAAGCTTTCGCCATGGATTTCACGGTCTTTGTCCGGGTGGAAGCTACTTTTTCCGGATTGGCTACCCCTGTGCGCAGCTGGGAGGGATCCGCAATCTGAATGTAGGCAACATACATTTGGGTGCCGTCATCCATTTCCTGTTTTTCCATCTTTACGCGGATCGTCTCATCCTCATAGCCGTCCTCGGTATACAGTGCAGCATCCGGAGCCGGAGGAATGGCGGTAATATCGAGCGGAAGCGTCCATTCCGGATGAGCGTCAAAAGCACCGTCCGCGGGTTTTTCTTCATCAAGTTCTTCTTCCTCAACTTCTTCATCCGGCAGATCTTCCGCCATGGCGCAAGGGAAAAGCAGTTTCCCGAAATCGATCTCGTCTTCCCCTTCGTTCATCAGTTCCATTTTGACGTCATTGAGCAGATTCGGGGAAGACACTGTAAAAGGAATGATCAGGATCATCGCTGCGCAAAGCAGAATCAGCAGTATCCGTAACGGCATTTTCATCTTATTCTTCCTCTTCCCCGTCTTCCGCCATTTTGGTATTGAAAATCTCAACCAGCTTCTGGCCGAGGGTTTCATCCTCAATCAGCTCAAAGCTTTCCGTTTCCTCTCCGTCTTCATCCTGTTCCGCAACAATTTTGCAGATAATGCATTCCTGCTGGCCGTCTTCAGGTTCCTCATCAGACACTTCCACGAGCAGGGCATATTCCTCTCCGTTGTAGAACATATAGTCGACTACGGAATAATTGTATTCGTTGCCGTCTTCATCTTCAAAGACGATGATGTCCTCTTCCATGTTGTTCATTTCGTTGTCATTCATTTTGTAAATCCTGCCTTTCATCAGTCTCATTTCAGTATATGCCTGAACAGCATTTAATTATACCCGAACCCATTTTCTTTGACAAGTTGACTTTCCCCTGTCCCGGCTTTATCATTGGACAGGCGGATTATCCTTCTGCTTCAGGGCGTGGCGGGTTCCGTCCTGCTCCTGGATCACCAGGTTGTCCAGCATGGCTTTCATGTTTTCCCGGTATTCCGCCAGGTATTCGCGCCGGAGCTCCGCCTGTTCCGCCGTTTCCGCCTCGGTCAGTCCGACGGCCTTTTTCTTTCTGGCCAGTTCGTTGATACGTTCAATCTTTTTCTTGTCCATATGCTTCCCTCGTAATAGATTTATGTTAACGATAGAGTAAGGAGACGTTTTATGATTCAGGGTAAATGGTTTTCTCCGGGTGACGATCTGACCTCCGTTTTGTCCGTCCGTGAGGCTGTTCTGGGTTTCGGCGCTGATTCCCTTGATCCGGAAAGCTGGAACGTGCTCGTCTATGAGGATTCCGTTCCGGCAGCAACCGGCCGCATCTGGTGGAGGGACGGCAGCTTCTGGCTGGGTGATATTGCTGTGCTGGAAGCCCGCCGGGGCAGGCATCTCGGAGATCTGGTGCTGCGTCTTCTTCTGTATAAAGCCCAGGATCATTCCGCCCGTGAGGTTCGTCTCCACTGTCCCCGTACCCTTACAGGATTCTTTTCCCGTCTGGGTCTGCAGGAAGAATCTTCTCAGGAGTCCGATCCTGTTGAAATGATGATTCCGGGTGATCAGATTGATCTTGATACCTGCAGCCGCTGTCCGAAAAAGAACTGTCCGAACCGTCAGCCCGGCTGAGTTTCTTTCGGTTTCATTTTTCGCACATCACTGCCGGCAATCAGCGTAAGGATCATCGCCAGCAGCGCGCTTCCCATCTTTACCGCAAAATCCGCGATATTGCTTCCTGCTGACAGAACGCCCTTCGTTGTCAGGATATTCAGTACAAGGCAGGCTGTTACGGCTGTCATTTCCGCTGCTGTTCTCAACGGCATGCGACAGATTTTCGTCCTTCTGACCGTCCAGATGATGAGACACAGCAGCATGGTTGCTGAAGATGTATAGTGAAAAAGGATATGCGGTTCCAGGCGGAAATCCTCCGTGCCCAGCCGGATCACCGACCAAAGGCATACCGCAGTCATCAGCAGGTCCCCGTTATCCGGGAACTCTTCCCTGCGAAGAATCAGCCATACACACAGGAGAAGAAACAGAAACAGTGCCGCTACGGCTTCGATCCGCATCGGTCTGTAACACCCTTCCTCACACAGCCACTTTACCTGCGGCAGCGGTTCAATTACCGCTGCTCCTTTTCCATAGGAGATATCCTGGAAAGATTTCAGAAAGGCAAGCGCAGGCAGAAGGCCAAAGCCGATTCCGTTCATCACCTGCCCGGCAAATATTGGTTTGCCGGTTCTCTTTTTTCTGTTCATCAGCCACCAGGTCATAAACAGAAGCAGAATGATGACCGACAGGATGCCGTAAACGGCGGTAACGGTGAAGGTGATACCGAAAACCTCAAAGAGTCTTTCACTCATGGGTTCACTCCTCCCTGAACACCCATCGATCCTGTACCCGGTAGCTCAGGAAATACAGCATCGTGTCCATCAGGATTTTGGCTAGCCAGTCAGCCATACCGATCTGTCCGAGGGCCCATACACCGATATTGGAAATCGTGATGATCGCAATACAAAGTAAGGCATAACGAAGGGCAGGCCTTCCCGCTTTGCCTTTCATCTGGAAAACCAGGTTCTTATTCAGCAGGAAGTTGATCACAGAGCTCACAAGCCGCGCTCCGTATCCGCTGACCTGCAGATTCATCATGCTTCCGCGTACCAGACCGGCTGCGGGCAGTATCCATTTCCGCAGGATCAGGGCAAGGATCTGATCGATTGCGAAACAGATAAGGGACACGCTCATGAATTTGAAGAAGCTGCCGAAGATTACTTTATAAATCCGCCAGCTGTCACGGATCGGATGAAAATGTGTACCCTCGTTATTATTCTCATAGATCGTTTCAATTGTTATGGGAATCATCGGGATCCGTGCCCGCGAGCAGGCAATCAGCACTTTCATCTCATATTCATACCGTTCGCCCTCAACTTCAGACATGAAGGGCAGTTCTTCCTTCCGGAAAGCCCTCAGGCCGGTCTGTGTGTCAGGCAGATACTGGCCGTACAGCAGCTTGAACACTGCAGATGTAATCTTGTTTCCGGATCTGCTCTTCGGCGGAATGCAATCCAGGTTAAAATCCCGGCTGCCCAGGTAGAGTGCCTTTTCCCCTTTTTCCAGTTCCTCTGCCAGCCGCAGGCAGTCAGTCACGGTGTGCTGTCCGTCCGCATCAGCGGTAATCACACCTGTAATATCCGGCAGGTTGTCCATGATATACCTGTACCCGGTCTTCAGGGCGACACCTTTCCCCTTGTTCACCTCATGGCGCAGGACAACCGTGTCCTCCACCACGCTCACTTCATCAAATATAGGCCTGAACGCCTCGCCGGATCCGTCGTCGACCACAACAATATGGGCAAATCCGCTCTTTTTCAGTTCCTGTATATAGGCCGGCAGTCTGCCGTCCGGCTCCAGTGAGGGGATCAGGATTACTGCCTGCTCCGCCGCGTGCTTGACCATCTGCATTTTCATCCTCTCTGTCATTGGATCCGGTCCATGCGGGGAATGTGCTTCTTCAGGCATCCCATCCCACATTACCAAATCTGAGATATTATACCTTAATCCGCATGAAAACACAATATATACCGCATATACCCGCATTGACATACAATTGGTATGTAACTATAATATCTCATTGTATGAATAAGTGTTCGGAGGTGTCGTTTCATGGGCATCATTCCATCCAGAAATCTTGAAGATCAGCGCAGGGAAAAAGACGGTATTGTCTATTTTGACCGTGGAACCCTGACTGGGAAAAACGGCCGTCAGTATGACCGTTTTGCGATTCAGACCCATTTTGTTGAAGTTGGTGAGGATCAGGCCGAGCTGGTACGCAGATACGTCCTGCCTCTCGCCCAGGACGGCGATGTCCTTTCCTTCGGTGCCAAGGTCATGGCTATGTGCACCCGGAATGTAAAAACCAAGGAGGAAGTCCATCCCGGTTTCTGGGCTAAAAAGCTGGCGCCGTTTGCAGGCATCAATGAGACCGGTGTCGGCATGCATGAGCCCTATAAGCTCCAGCTCGTGATTGATATCTGCGGACTGCCCCGCGTTCTTTTTGCGGCATTTGTCAGTGCCGTTACCCGTCCGTTCGGGGTACACGGCCTGTTCTATAAAATCTGCGGCAAAGGTGTTGCCGGCATTGACGGATTCTATTTCCGTTCCAGTTTTGACCGTTACAAAGAGCTGGCGCTGATTAATCCGCCCAATCCGGTGGAACTGTGCAACCAGCTGGAAAAAGATACCGGGATTCCCGTTGTCCTGATGGACGCCAACGACATCGACCAGAATCAGCTTGGCAAATGCAGTGATTTCCCGCTCACCGATGAAGAGATTCAGGATGCCATGGCAGATAATCCTTCCGGGCAGGGCGACGAGCTCACACCCCTGATTCTGATCCGTCCTCTCTCCTGATATGCGGCACATTCCTTCATCTGATACAGCTCAAGCAGGCGTGCTTTCCTTTGAGGAAGCGCTGATTCCAACAGCCGCGGATTTTGACCGCGGCCGTTGGTTGTATGTTCCGGATCATTACAGTGAGTACCGTTATCTGCTCGGCACCCGCGGCAGGCATCCGCTGGTTTGTATCGGAATCAATCCCTCCACAGCCATCCCGGACCGCCTGGACAACACCCTGAAGTCGGCAGAACGCATCGCTCTGCATAACGGTTATGATTCTTTTGTCATGTTCAACGTCTATGCCCAGCGGGCTACCGATCCTGATGACATGGAACAGGAAATCAACCCTGTCCTGCATGCGGAAAATATGAAAGCCTTTTCCTGGCTTCTAGCACAGTATCCGGCTGTTCCAGATATCTGGGCCGCCTGGGGTGCAATCATCGAAAAACGCGCTTATCTCCCCGGCTGCGTACTGGATATGGCTTCTGTCGGGCAGCATTTCGGAGCCCGTTGGTTTACAGCCGGTCCCCGCAGCAAAGCAGGTCATCCCCATCATCCCTTATATCTGAAAAAAGACTCTCCCCTGGATCCGTTTATGGATCTGACTGACTATCTTCACTCCCTCGAGGAAAAATTCCGGAGGTAATCATGGTCAATACATACGATGAAACATTTACCCTTCGTCCCCGTGACTGCGACCTGAATGCAAAATGGCGTCCGAGCGCCGTCCTGGAAACCATGCAGGACGCTGCGGGCGCGCATAGTATTTTGCTTGGATGCGGCCGTGAAGAACTGATCAGGAAAAACATGGTCTGGGTCATTGCCCGTTGCGAAGTCCATATGGATCGTTATCCTTCCGTCGGTGAACAGATTACCGTTCATACTTTTCCCACGCCGACCCGTATCTGTTTCTTTCCCAGGTACTACGTGTTTACAGATGCCCATGGAGAAATGATCGGCAAGGCCGGTACCCTCTGGCTGCTGCTGGACACCACTACCCGCCGTATGCTTCCGCCCGGGGATGTAGGCAAACTGATCCCGGAGAACAAGGATCTTTCCATTCCCATGAATCTTCCTGCCACTGTCGGCAATCTGCAGGGCGACGAATTTGTCAGCGAATACCGCCCTGTGTATACGGATCTTGATGTCAACGGCCACGTCAATAACACCCGCTACGCGGACTGGCTTTGCAACACCCTTGGCATTGATCTGATGACTGAATATGAGCCGGAACACATCATCCTCAACTATAATCATGAGGTGCTCCCGGGACATGTGGTCACGCTTCACCGCATCCTGAAAGGCAATGAATACCGTCTGTCCGGGAAAGTCGGAGATACGACCGCCTTCGAAATCGGCGGCACACTGCGCCGCCGCGTATGATATATAAAAATATGCTTCCTGCGGAAACATGCTTCTGTGGGAAGCGTCTTTTCTTTCGCGCATACAGAATTCTGATCGCGCTACACCTTGACAATCTCCTCTGAACAGGATAAAATACCTCCCGTTGAGTGCCCGTAGCTCAGTTGGATAGAGTGTCAGACTCCGACTCTGAAGGTCACAGGTTCGAATCCTGCCGGGCATACCACAAACCTTGTGCATAAAGTGTCACAAGGTTTTTCTTTTTGTTTTCCCTTTCTTCCTTGCTCTTCCTTCTGATTTATGACAAATGTCCGGTATAAAGGTTCTGATGCTGCACAAATACCCGAAAAAAAGCATTCGGTATCTGATTGAACTGACTAATACAGAAAAAGCCCCCGCTTCCGCGGGGGCATGATTGGTATTCAGGCTCAGTAAAGAACCTTCTCCGCATCTTCTGCGTTTGCAAACGGACCGGGTATTGTCTTCGTTCCCCTGTGGTTTCCGAAGTAGTCCCTGTCGAATACGATATCCGATCCGTCCGGGTTTTCAAACCGCTGTTCCGGCTCGAAGGCTTTGCCCAGCGTTTCTGTGCAGATGATTCCGTCAGCAAAATCCTTCAGCTTGCTGTACACGTTGGTCTTCAGGCTGTATTTCCCGTCCTTTTCTTCCAGTGCAATAGTCACCTTGGAACGCTTGTCAGACAGCTTATGCTTTTCATGCTTGCAGACCGTCGCGCCGTTGAAGTAGGCATTTCCATCCACCCATACAGGCAGATGTCCGAAGTGCACATTTGCCAGCGCGCCCATGTCGGGCTTGGATCCGGGCATGAAGGGCGCGTACCATTCCTCATATGTCGGGAAGATATCGAAGGGTGCCGTACCAACCGCCTGATACTCTGCATCCGTAGGCTTCCGGTTCTTGTCCGTGATCGGATAAGCCTGGATGAACAGGTTATTGTAGATCCTGTCATCTCCGTGCAGAATGGTCATAAAGCCGGCAACCTCTGTCCTGTGACGGATGTGATAGGGCGTATAGCGGGGTTCGCGCTGTCCGTTGACCACGCTGTCAACACCGCTGTTAATCAGGCTGAATCCACCCAGTACCAGGTTATGTACGCACGCAATTCCTTCGGAGGGGATGGTAATGCTCACAGGGCTCATCAGCACGTTGTTATCGATCAGCGTGGGACCATGACCGACTTCAATAAAGATATCCGTGGAGAACATGGCGCCTCTCGCCTGCTCACGACCTTCCGGACGGCAGTTGTCATGCATCAGGTTCTGGCTGATCCGCGCGCCCTGGGCTTCCCAGTCCAGCCAGACGCCCATAATACAGTTATGAATATGGTTCCTGCGGATGGTAACGTCAATAGCCGCATGAAGCTTGATGCCGGCGGTTTCGGCACCGCCCAGCTGCTGGCTGTTGCAGATATGGTGGATATGGCAGTCCTCAATGGTGGAGAACACGCCGCCCATCCGGCCCACAATACCGGTCTGTTCGCAGTGATGCACATTGCAGCGGCGGATAATATGGCTTCCCACTTTCTCCTTCAGCCAGCCGTGATACTGGCCGCGGCATACCGCGTCGCGTTCCATCTGCGTCGGACTCTTCACCTTTTTGTGGAAGAAATACATATCGTTTTCAGGATCCAGGTATTTGCCCAGTGAAATACCGCAGCAGCGACTGTTGCTCACTTCACAGTCCTCAATAATCCAGCCTTTGGACCAGTGCGGGCCGATCATGCCGTCCTGGTAAGCAGCCGGAGGAGCCCATGTCGTCGCGGCTTTGGTAATCGTGAATCCGCTGACGGTAATATAGCCGATTCCCGTTTGATCCGGCATGAAGCAGTTCCGGCGGACACTGATTTCCACTTTCTGCTTGTTCGGGTCCTTGCCGTGGAAATTGGCATACAGGACGGTTTCGTTTCCATCCTGTTCCGTATACCAGAGGTATTTTGCCTCCTCCTGCGTCCAGGCGTGAGGATCCGGCTTCCCTGCTTCGCATTCCTCAATGGAGCCGCATTCATACATCATCAGGTCATTCATGAATACCGCACCTGTATGACGGACGATCGGAGAGAAATACCAGTCACCTTCCACCTTTTCCACGTAGGGGTTATAAGCTCCGAAAATGCCGTTGTTAACCCTGGCAGTCCAGGTTGTTCCCTTCACTTTTTTCCAGCCGGTCAGCAGTTCTGCACCGGTAATGACGGCAGCAAGCGGTTTTTCGCTCCGGTAGGTAATCCTTGCATCTTCTGTACCGGCGTACAGAGGATTCACATATTCCCTGTACACACCGGGAGCAACCACTACTTCATCGCCGGGCCGGGCAATCTTCGCTGCTTCATTGATGAACCGGAACGGCCTTTCCTTTGATCCGTTTCCTTCTCTGGGTGCGTTGATATTGACGTAGTATAACATGTGGCCCCTCCTCAAAGATATATTCTATAGTTGCCTGTCAGCATCAGCAGACAGAAGAAATACAGACAGTTGTCATAATAGCGTCTGACACCCTTGCGCATCGGAAGCTCAGCGAACTCCTTCAGGAACCTGAGTCGGTGTTCAGACTCGCTTGCGGCGGAAGCCGCACCGAGAACTGCGCGGATAGCCGTAGGATGCATTGCAGGTTCGTTCTGGGCCGTGCCGTCCAGTTCATAAGCCCGCAGGTTGTTTATGTCCTGTTTCGCAAAAAAGTCCTGCAGGTGCGTTTCGATCTGAACCAGCGCAGGATCAACCCCGAACCAGATCCGGTCCAGCGCAATGTTTTCCGCGACACGATACGCGTCGGAATAATATACCCAGGGTTTTCCGAAAAGCAGTACCGTTTTTCCGTCATAATCAGCATACTCGGGGCTCAGGCCGGTTACCGGATCAGCGGAAAGTGCTATATATCTCCTGCTCTCCTCCGCCGCTTTTTTCCAGAAAGGCCGGTCCTGTTCGTCAGCTTTCAACGCAAACAGTTCATAAAAATGCGGCAGGTGATAGCTCGGATCTGAGATCTTCATACCGGGCACAAAACGGATATAGGTATTCTCCGGTTCCCACATCGGCTGACCGCCCTGCACCATTTCATGCTGGTGCACCGCGTGCCTCAGAATCTCACGTGCCCGGGCTGTATAGTTGAAGCTGCCTTCTCCGTCTCCCCAGCGTGCAGCAGCCATAAACAATGCCATCGCGTAGTATTCTTCCCCGTCCGGGGCCGGTCCGTTGGAATTGGAGGATCCGTCGATATGCACGGACCACCGGAAATACCCCTCGCAGGGTCCGTCTTTCATCAGCATATATCTTTCTGAGAAAGTCCACAGCTTGTCAAAAATATCTTTACGGTCCATCTGCACGCACATCATCATGCCGTAGCTCATGCCTTCCGTGCGCGCGTCAATGTTTCCCGTATCCACCATACACCAGGCATCTTCATCCGTATGATGGCAGAAGTTCTCCTGCTCATCAAAAAAGATCGTCTCAAAGGCTTTGTTGACCATTGCTCTGGCCTGCTCTTCATTGACGCCGGCTTCTGCCAGATAATTCGGGTATACGCCTGTTTCAAAGGCTCTTGTCTTCATCCGTTCCTCCGGTTGTACGTACTTTTTGTCCATCATAAATCGGATGAGCATATGCTGTCAAGGTTTTTTCTTTCCGGAACATTATCAGTTTCCGGAGGAGGAAGAGCCGCCCGAGGAGCTGTGCACACTGGCAGCCTCCCTGTCTTTGATCATATGCTGCAGCGTAACCAGAACAGTAACAACAGTATCCTGATACTCTGTCCTGTAGATATCGATACAGTATTTGTCATGAATCGAGAACATCTTCTGTCCGATCACAGCGATGATTTCCCCATGTTCATCGTACAGTTCGAAATTCAATCCGGCGATGTTTCCCCGGATCTGCCATCCGAGACCTTCGATATTGATAATATCCTTCACCAGATGAAACAGTTCATTGGAGATTTCGAACTTCGTTCCGTCTGCCATGGTGATAAAGCGCCTTTGATGCAGGGTCAGGAGTTTGCGCTCAATATGGGAAATATGCCTTCCTTCTGCGTCTGTGATATCGGTTTTGTCATGGATGGAAGGGAATTTTGTATTGGCTTCATAGATGACTTCTTCCCTGCTGTTGGTGATATCAATATGATGATGAAGGGAAAACACCTTCGTTGTGGTAAACAGGGACACTGCCGGTTCGCCAAACCGCTGCACGTTGTTGATATTCGCTTCTTCTCCGGCCTCACGGAAACGATGGTACTTTGAAAAAACGCCCATTTTATTCTGCCTCCTGTTGTATGATATTATGTATCATATAACGTTTCGTCCGGAAAATAAAGAACCGGATACAAATAAATCACCGTCTCCCTGATTGGGGCGGTGATTTATACATTTCCGCTGCATATTTTTTTCTTCCTGGTCAGATCATCTTCATGGCCGGGAACGAAAGAACCATCATCAGGAAACCCGGACTGTCCTCCTGTTCAAAAAAACGGGTTCTGAAGGCCGGCTCAATCTGCATTCCTGTAGGCGGCGTCCAGTCTGATTCCATAACCCGTTCCGTGATCGCGGATACAGGCATTCCCGTCCGTCCGAAAAAGTACGCGCCCTTCCTTTCCTCTACCGTCATGGACCAGCCGCCGGTATCTGTTTTTGCCGCAATTTCGTACAGTCCCGGTCTCCAGAAAACAATGCGGTACAATTCCTCACCCGTCAGGTTATCCTTGATTCTCCTGCTGACCCCTGGGACTATTTCCGTATCGATATTGAAGGAGCTGTACCATTCCACATCTTCCCCTGTCACCCGTACAGTGGAGGATGTGCTGATCTGGCAGGTGGTTTTCCCGATAAAAGTTTCATCCCGGTAATAGGAATATCCCCAAGTGCCGTTTGCAGAAAGGCGGTATGAAATGATGTCTGTCATTCAGTACCGCCTCCCTTCGCGTAATGCTTTATCATGTATGTTCATCAGGAAGAATCGTTTTTCCTTCCCGGCCTTCTGTCAGTTTCAGCTTTTCTTCCCGTTTCATGTGTTTCAGATGCCATTCCCTGCTCAATGCTTCATGCCTGTCTTCGTACATTTCAAAATAGACGAGTTTCACAGGCAGCCTGGACCTGGTGTATTTAGCCCCTTTTCCCGCGTTATGCTGCACGATCCTGGATTCCAGATCTGTGGTCCATCCGCAGTACAGGCTGTCATCTCTGCACCGCAGCATATATACGTAGTTCACTCACTGCTCCTGTCTGCATGCTCTTTCTTTCTTTTCCGTTCAGCTTCTTCCCGGTTTTTCCGGGCCTTATTCAATGCATGCATCGCCTCAAAAGGGCCGATTATTGCTGAAAGGATAATCAGAATCCAGTACCATGGCATATTTTTTCACTCCGGTTCCTGTCTGTCGGCCCACAGCCGTCCCTTATCCGGCGTACTCCCATTGTGTTTTTGTCAGGCAGTCGCGTATCAATTCCTCAGGCCGGGCCTCCGGCCGGATCCACAGTCCGGCATTCTCTTCCGTAAACATGACCGGCATCCTGTCATGCATCCAGCTAAGGCTGCTGTCAGCCGGCCTGGTCAGAATCACAAACGCAGGAAGCCCTTCTTCCATATGATAGAGCCCCGCCAGCCAGATAATTCCCTTTTCAACCGGCCGGATGGAATACTTCCGCCCTGGTTTCTTCTGCTCATCATGTTCCCACTCGCAGTACCAGGATGCCGGAATGATGCAGCGGTGTTTCAGCCAGGACTCCCGGAATGTGGGTTTTTCCGCCGCCGTTTCAGCCCGCGCGTTAATCAGCAGTTTTCCGCGTTTTCCGTCCGCGTCATTCTGCCGGAATCCCCATTTCATCGGAAAGAAGCGGCGCTCTCCCGTCCGGCTGGTGGCGATCACCGGCACCACGGAAGACGGAAGGATTTCACCGGCTCCGGTCACCGGCGGCTGGTTTGCTTCCCGGAACATTTCCGCCAGTTTCGTTCTGTTTATTTCCCGGATCATTTTCAGGATTTCTTCATCCGGGGGAGCAATCACATATCTGCCGCACATAACATCCTCATTTAAATGATTCCTGCCGGAATCAGAATCACCAGAAGCAGCGCAACCAGTCCCCACAGGGTACACAGGAAAGCTGTACGCTTCTTCGGTTCAAGATCCGGCACATAGTTGCTGGCAATAAAGAAAGGAATATAGGTGGTAATAAACACCGGGATCACACCCCACCACCTGTATACCCAGATAAAGGAATGATTGCCTGTTCCTGCCAGGAATGATTCAACCAGCGCAAACAACAGTGCCATTTCCAGGGCGCCAACGAGCTTGCAGGATATGCCGCCCTTCCCGTTCCTGCATAAATACCGTTTGTTCCGGTCCTGCGGCAGCATTTTGAATGAAATCATTCCGGCAATGGAAAACATCATGGACAGTTCCCAGCAAACCCCGATCAGCAGAATAAATGTTGTGGATTCATTGCTGACCGACCAGAGCGGATAACCGGCCAGCTTACCAATAACTGCGTTGCAGATCTCATAAAGCCAGTGAACGCCGTAAAGCGCCAGTCCGGCGCAAACCACTTCCGTATTCTTTTTATGTATTTCTGTCCAGTATACATAAAACACAACAGCGAGAATAAAAATGAATGTCCAGTTGAAGTTTTCGGTGCTTCTGACGCGAATGGCATTCACCAGGTCCATCGCTTCCTGTGATCCGTCTCCCCAGAATCTGAACATATTTTCCCCTCCTCTTCACTGTATCACATATCCTGCTGCCTGTTTTTCCGGGCTCCTGACTGCATACACTGGATGAGGTTTTCCTGCTTTTATGAATGAACATGCTCTGATCTGTCTGAATTATATATGCTTCTCATACTTTTATGCAAGTTTACAGACAAAAAAAAGATCGGACATTTCAGCGCAGTGCAACAAAGACTGCTGTTCCTGGAATGTCCGGTGCTTTGTCCGCCGTCTTTATCCGCCGTCGGCTTTACCCAGGCGGATTTCTTCCAGTTTCTCCATATTCGTCAGAATGCTGAATGCCGGTTCGACAATATTGTCTATAAGCTGCGGCTCATAGCCGTTCATAATCAGTGCCATCGTAATCCCTGTTTCCCGCTGGTAATAGATATTGGAAGACAGTCCGCTGTATCTTCCCTGATGGCCGTACCACATGCCACGGTCAAACTGATACAGACGTACCGTGCTCAGTCCGTATCTGCTTTCTGCCAGACCTTTCTGTTCCGATTCCATCAGCCGGACGGTCTGCGTCTCCAGAATCCGGACTCCGTTCAGTTCCCCGCCATTGCACATCATCTGCGCCAGTTTTGTCAGTGATGAAGCATTGATAAACAGTTTCCCAACCGTATAGCCGTTATTCCCTTTGGGATCCGCCTTGTTGTTATAAGCGCGGTTTCTGTCCTTCTGAACCGATATCTGAACCTTGCCGTTTGGATTCAGCAGGTCTTTCGTTTTCGTGCCCGCCGGAAGGAATTTAGGTGAATAAGCTGCCGTCAGTCCCAGTGGTTTGAAAACTTTCTGATCCAGATAGTTCTGCACGCTCTGTCCGGAAATCGCTTCGATCAGGCATCCGAAGAGGGCGCCGTTATAATCTGCGTAAGCATACTGTGTTCCCGGTTCTATGGCTTCATTGAAAATCGGATCATACCCTTTCTTTCCGATTCTCGCCCAGTCCGGATGATAATTGGATGCTTCCGGTGACAGGGATGAGGTATGGGTCATCAGCATCCGCGTTGTAATGGGCGTATTGGGATATGCCGGATTCCTTACTTTAAACCCCAGATAACTGCTGACATCCTGATCCAGATCCAGTTTCCCTTCGTCATAAAGCGTCATCAGCCCTATGGCGGTCACCCATTTGGTAATGGACGCGATACGGAAACACGTATCCTCATCCACGCCGCCAAAGGACCAGGTCAGGAAAACCTGTCCTTTTCTGGAAAGTACTACAGTACCGCAGGCTGCTCTGCACCTGGCCGCAAGCGATTCGAGATAGCTGACGGCTTCATCTGTAACAGCCGCAGCCGGTTCAGGGGAGAGTACAGGCGAAGACGTCTCCGTTTCCGCAGTATTTCCGGTTTGGGCCTCTTCTTTCTCATACAGCTTTCCAAGAGTTTTCGGGCCGGCTACGCCGTCTGCTTTCAGTCCGTTCTTCCTCTGGTATGCCTTCACGGCATTAACGGTTTTTTTGCCGTATATTCCGTCGATTTTACCACTGTAAAAACCCAGATTTTTCAGTGCTGTCTGCAGCGTTTTTACGTCGGATCCGCGGGAGCCTTTCTTCATTGTCCTCGCGAAAGCAGCCTCCGGCAAACCGATACATGATACAAACAGCACCAGTATCAGCAAAAAAGCTGTGACCCGTTTCAGCATGGATTTTCCCTCCATTATGATACCGGTTTTTAATGTTTTACAAATTCATGTTCAATATATGTCTTTTGTGTGAAGTTGTCAACATTCCTCTGTACAATTCCTGTTTTTCTCTCTATTGAACTTGATGCCGTAAACCGATACAATATGAAGACTGAATCCTTGACAGGAAGGTTGTGTTTGCATTTGCGCATACTTCTGATCCGCCACGCGGAACCCGATTATACCATTGATTCCCTCACTCCCAAGGGGAAGGTGGAAGCTGAGCTGCTCAGCCGTCGGATGAGCCGGTACGACATCCGGGATTTTTACGTATCCCCCCTTGGACGGGCCCGGGATACAGCAGCCTATACGCTGGACAAACTGAACCGTAAAGCCGAGATACTCCCCTGGCTGCATGAATTTATGGGGTCTTACCCTGATCCGGAATCCGGCAGCCGCCGGATTGTTGCATGGGATGTCAAGCCGCGTATCTGGACAGCATTCCCCGGTGTGGCGGATATCCGCACCTGGTGCGACGTACCGGCTTTCGCAGGAGGAAACGTACGGGAGGTATGGCAGCAGACAACTGACGGAGTGGACGAGCTTCTCGGACGATATGGCTACACAAAGGACGGCCCGGTCTGGCGCTGTGACAATAATGAAGATTTCACCATTGCGCTTTTCTGCCACTTTGGCATTTCCATGGCCATTCTCGCCTATCTGACTGACGTCTCACCCATGGTACTTTGGCACCATACCCTTACACTGCCTTCCTCGGTAACGGAAATTGTCACGGAAGAGCGGATTAAAGGGGAAGTTTCCTTCCGGATGACCAAGCTGGGAGATCTGACCCACCTGGAAGCCGCAGGCGAAAAAAGAAGCACTGCCGGATTGTTTCCGGAGTGCTATACGGGGATCGATTCCACGGATCCTGCGGTCAACGGCACCCTGTAATCAGGGATCAAGCCGGAAAAGCATCAGGCCATCCTTTTCTCCCAGGCAGGTAAAGCCGTATTTTTTCGCAATATGACGGGATGTGGACTGTCCGGGATCACATTCGATTATCAGCGTCTTTTTCGCCATTCGCGCCTTTTCTATCAGCTGTTCAGTCAGTTCGGATGCATATCCTTTCCCCCAGTGTTCAGGATAGAGAACCCATCCGATTTCCATGCTGTCCTGATCATACCGGTGATAGATCACATAGCCTGCGAATCCGTTTTCATCTTCCACGGTGTAAACCAGCGGTTCTTCCTTCATTCCGCAGTTTTTCAGAAAGGCTTCCGTTTTTTCTTCGGTAAACGGCGGCTCCAGATACTTCATCACCTGCGGATCTGACAGAAGCCGGTGAAGCGGTTCCAGATCTTCCTCCCGCATTTTCCGTATGATCAGTTTCATTTCATTATCTTCCATTTCTTTACGAGAAAAGCGCCTGATTTCTTCAGGCGCTTTTATGCATGTGTTTGAATCACTTCTTGGCGATTTCAACGAGCTTCGCAAAGCCGGCGGCATCGTTCACAGCCAGGTCAGCGAGCATCTTGCGGTTGACTTCGATGTTCTGCTTCTTCAGGCCGTTGATGAACGTGGAATAGCTCATGCCGTTCAGGCGGGCAGCAGCGTTGATACGGGTGATCCACAGGCGGCGGAAATCGCGCTTACGGAGTTTACGTCCGATGAACGCGTAACGCAGGCTGCGGGCAACCTGTTCTTTCGCGGCGCGGTACTGCTTGGATTTTGCTCCCCAGTAGCCTTTCGCCAGCTTCATAACCTTGCGGCGACTCTTATGGGCGTTAAGGGCCCTCTTAATGCGTGCCATGTTTGTTTTCCTCCTTGCCGGTGAATTGGCTTATTTGTAAGGCAGTAACTTGTGAATGGTCCGGGCTTCAGCAGCGTTGTCAACAACACCGGCATTCCGCAGGTGGCGGGTACGCTTGGTGGTCTTCAGACGCACCTGATGGTTGGCGTTCATCTGCTTATGCCTTACGATACCGGATTTGGTAAAGGAAAAGCGTTTGGCAGCTCCGCGATGGGACTTCTGTTTGGGCATTGGTTTTGTCCTCCTTCCAACGGTTTACTCCTTCGTCTCTTTCGAGGCGGCATTCTCCCTCTTTGCCTTTCTTTCGGCAAAGGAAGCCTTAATGGCTTTGGGAGCAAGGATCATGATCATGTTGCGGCCATCCAGCAGCGGGCGGCGTTCCACCATACTGACATCCTTGCACCGCTCAGCGAAATCCTGCATGACCTTCAGGCCGATTTCACTGTGGGTGATCTGACGGCCGCGGAAGCGAATGGATACCTTAACCTTATCGCCGTTCTCCAGGAAGCGGATCGCCATCTTCGCCTTGGTGTTCACATCGTTTTCTTCGATGGTGGCGGACAGCTGCACTTCCTTGATATCGACAACACGCTGATTTTTCCGGTTCTCCCGCTCCCGCTTTGCCTGTTCGTAGCGGTACTTGTCATAATCCAGCAGTTTGCACACCGGCGGAACAGCTGAAGGCTGGATCTTGGCCAGATCAAGTCCCCGTTCTTCCGCAAGCTGCAGCGCCTGCTGTGTGCTCATGACGCCGAGCTGTTCACCGTTTTCATCGATCAGGCGAACCTCTCTGTCGCGGATTTCCTCATTGATCATCAGTTCGGTTGCGATGTCCATGCACCTCCTACAAAAATGAGCGGCGGGCTGTTGACCCGTCGCTCATGAATCATCTTAATCCTGAATGGAAAAAGTGCCATAACCCGGCAGCGTGAGCCGCACAAGGTGAGAGACGGGCAAGCCTCTGCTTTCGAACAGAAGGGATCATACCATATCAGCATGATCCCTGTCAAGCAATATTTCCCTATTTTTGTATCCGCCGTTAAATTTCCTGATTATAAGGAGTTTACCAGGTCAAAAAGCGGCCGGTTAAAATACCGTTCTTTCTTCAGTGCCTTTTCAATGGGCATATAGAAGACTTTGCCCTTCTGCATGCCGATAACCTGGTTGCTGATGCCGTCTCGCAGCAGCCTGACTGCAAGGTTTCCTGCTTCAAAAGCAAAGGCGCTGTCACGCGCTGTGGGTTCGGCACCGCGCTGTACATAGCCAATCACGTTGGCCCGCGCTTCCACCATGCCGCACATCCGCTTCATCACAGAAGCGAACCGCACTGCGGACATGGGTTCTTCCGGATAGCAGGGCTTGCCGCGGGAAGTCAGGAAATTGTACAGATCAAAGGGCGCCATGGATTCCCAGCATCCTTCCGCTACAACAATTGTCGCGCGATAGTTGCCCCGATCCAGCTGCCGCTGCAGCTGCATGGCCACACCTTCAACAGTCCACGGCACTTCCGGAACAACCACTATCTCGCTGCCGGTTGAAACCGCTGCCGTCAGGGCAATATCACCGCAATGGCGACCCATAACCTCGACAACCGCAGGTCTGTCGTGGCTTCGCGAGGTGGCCCGGATCTTCCGGATGGCTTCAACGCAGACGTTCACGGCCGTGTCGTATCCCAGGGACATTTCGGTATAAGGCAGGTCATTGTCAATGGTTCCCGGGATACCGATACAGGGAACCCCCAGATCACACAGCGCCTGTGCTCCCCTGAAGCTGCCGTCTCCGCCGATCACAACCAGGCCGTCGATCTGCATGCTTTTCAGGGTTTTGACTGCTTTCTCCTGATATTTCTTTTCTTTAAACTCAAGGCATCGCGCTGTACGCAGATAGGTACCCGGATCATCAGCGATATCCAGCACCAGTTCAAGTGTCAGCTCCTGCATATCGTCCTTCAGGTTGGCGCTTTTCCGAAGCAGTCCGTTATATCCACGCTTGATGCCAATCAGCGGAATACCGTACATTGCGGCACTGCGCGCCACAGACATCACTGCCGCGTTCATTCCCGGACTGTCGCCGCCGCTCGTCAGTACGCCGATTTTTCTCATAGCCCGTACGTTCTCCTTTCGGGATTCTTTTTTTCAATATAACACATTTTGAAAAAAGAAAAAAGTTTCTGTGGAAGTAATGTTGTTTCTGTTTCGTTAACATATTGTAACACTTTCTTTACATATTGAACCGGTTCTGCTATGATGTGAGCGACCGGTATCGTAAAGGACTTGCCGTGCTTCGGCGTACCGGAGGGGGAAATGAATATGAAGCATTTGCTGAAAAGGATATTTTCCGGTCTGTTTCTTGGAATCTGGCTTTGTGCCTGGATTCTTACGCCTGCTTTCGCTTATGAAGAGGGCACGCTTTACAACGGATGCCGTGGTGAAGAAGTGCGTGAACTGCAGCAGGCATTGATTACTCTCGGTTTCCTGAATGGAACCGCTGACGGTGTCTATGGGAACAATACGGAAAACGCCGTACGCGCATTCCAGAAAAAAAACAATCTGAATGTGGATGGACTTGCCGGGGAAAAAACCCGTGATCTTGCCATTGGCAAGGCAACAGGAACGGGCATTTCCCATGCCGAGCACTTCCCCACTTTAGCGCCCGCCCAGACGCAGGCTCCCGCCGTTACGCCGGCTCCGGCTTCTTCCGGATCGCTTTTCGGCGGTGATTATACAACCATCCGAATCGGTGATAAAGGTCCCCGGGTTAAAGCCCTCCAGCAGGCACTGATCACTCTCGGATATCTGACAGGCAACGCGGACAGTGTTTTCGGGAACCAGACGCTGAATGCAGTCATCGCCTTCCAGAGTGTCAACAAACTCACGGCCGACGGTCTTGCCGGTAAAAAAACGCTGACCGCTCTGGAAAAAGCTTTCAGCAGCGGGAAAACCGCTCCGGCAGCTCCTGCCGCAATGCCGACACCCGCACCTGCAGTCACTCCGGCACCTTCAAATCCGGATATTAATGACCGCATTTCCGCGCCTTCCGCCTCATCCCTGCAGCTGCTCCACTGGTTCAACGACGTCAAGCCTTCCATCTCCAACGGACAGCAGCTTCTGATTTATGATCCTTCTTCCGGCCTGAGCTGGACCCTTCGTGTAATGTCCCGTGGCCGTCACTGTGACTGTGAACCCCTGACTGCAAAAGATACCCACACCATGGTTCAGGCTTTCGGCGGCGTTAACACCTGGAATCAGAAAGCAGTCTATGTAAAGCTTCCTGATGGCAGATGGACAATAGGTTCCACCCATGACACGCCGCATGATTCCAGCACCATCAAGAACAATGACTTCAACGGTCATCTTTGTGTTCATTTCCTTCGTGACATGTCCGAAGCACAAAAGAACGACCCGAAATATGGCGTCGCGAATCAGGAAACCATTCGTAAATACTGGAAGAACTGGACCGGTCAGGATATCACAATCTGATTAAAAGCACATGAAAAAATACGGCATCCCGGGATGCCGTATTTTTCTTTTCTCTTTTATTCCGGAAGAATCGCTTCCAGGATCTCGTAGGCATATTCATTGTCGATGCCGGTGCGGATTGTTTCGAGACTCAATGCTTTGTATATTTATACAATCTATTTCACACAATTTCTGTCAGGTAAAAGCCCTTGACATTATACTCTGATCGTGTATAATAGCACAGGTGTCAGGTTGTAAAGCCTGACACGTTGTCGGAATCGTTCTTTCGCCGGAGGGGTAAACATGGTAAAGGAAGACCTGAACAGGAAGGTGGATCTGGCTTTCCTTGCTGCTTTCTACGGCGGTATGCTGACGGAGAAACAGCGCCGCATCCTCTCCCTCTACTGTGAAGAAGATCTCTCCCTGGGTGAGATTGCCGAGGAGGTCGGTATTTCACGCCAGGCCGCGCATGAATCCCTCACCCGTGCATCTGAGAAGCTTTCTGAAATGGAAACAGCGCTGGGTGTAGCTGAACGCTTCCGCAAAATAGACTTTGGTCTGGAAAGTGCGCTGGACGCACTGAATCGCAAGGATTATCCCCGTGCGGAATCATTATTGAAAGAAATGCTTACGATCGAAACGGAAGAGTCCTCCGATCGTTCATGGAGGTAACATGGCATTTGAAGGCTTAAGTGAAAAGCTGCAGGGCGCCCTGAGAAAAATGACCGGGCGCGGCAGGCTGACGGAGCAGGCCGTGAAGGAAGGCATGCGCGAAGTCCGTATGGCCCTTCTGGAGGCCGACGTCAACTATGCCGTGGCCAAGGATTTTATCCGTAAAGTCACTGAACGCTGCGTCGGCGCTGACGTACTCTCTTCCCTGACCCCCAGCCAGCAGGTTATCCGCATTGTGAATGAAGAGATGACCGAGCTGATGGGCAGCACCAACGCGAAACTCAACTGGTCCTCTTCTGTTCCCTCAATCATTATGCTTTGCGGCCTACAGGGCGCCGGTAAAACCACCATGTGCGCCAAGCTGGCCGGATACCTGACCAAGCAGGGCAAAAAGCCGATGCTGGCCGCCTGCGACATTTACCGCCCTGCCGCCATCAAACAGCTGCAGGTCGTCGGACAACAGGTGAATGTTCCCGTATTTGAAAAAGGTACGCAGGACCCTGTCAAAACCGCAAAGGAAGCCATTGAATACGCCCGGTATTATCAGCGCGACGTGCTGATTATCGATACGGCCGGCCGGCTGCATATTGATGAAGAGCTCATGGATGAGCTTCTTCGCATCCGGAATACGGTCTCCCCCACGGAGATCCTGCTGACTGTCGACGCCATGACAGGTCAGGATGCTGTGAACGTGGCCAAAGCCTTCGATGAAAAGCTGAACGTCACCGGTGTTATCCTGACCAAGCTGGATGGCGATACCCGCGGCGGTGCAGCCCTCTCCATCAAGGCTGTCACCGGCAAGCCCATCAAGTTCAGCGGTATCGGTGAGAAGCTTTCCGACATTGAGCCCTTCCATCCGGACCGGATGGCCAGCCGGATCCTCGGCATGGGCGACGTGCTGACCCTCATTGACAAGGCTGCTGAAGCTTTCGACGAACAGGAAGCCGGAAAGTTTGCCCGCAAGGGCCTGAGCAACAAACTCACCCTGGAAGACTTCCTGGACCAGATGCAGAGCATGAAGAAAATGGGCGGTCTCCGCAGCATGATCAGTATGCTGCCCGGTATGAGCGGCAAGGACATCGATGTGGATGATAATGCCATGAAGAAGCCTGAGGCCATCATCCGCTCCATGACGCCGAAGGAACGCAAAGATCCCTCCATCCTCAATGCCAGCCGCCGCAAGCGTATTGCCGCCGGTTCCGGCACCACTGTACAGGATGTGAACACGCTGATCCGCCAGTTTGAGCAGGCTCAGCAGATGATGAAGCGTATGATGGGTGCCAAGAGTAAAAAGGCGCTTAGAAACATGCGTTTCCCGGGAATGTGATTCCCGGCAGGTCTAATCGCTTGGACTCATATACTTCGCTATATGATTTCCATATATCATTATTCATTTATTTTTTGAGGAGGAAATCCAAATGTCTGTCAAAATCCGTCTGAAGAGAATGGGAATGAAGAAAAAGCCTTTCTATCGTGTGGTTGTTGCTGATATCCGCAGCCCCCGTGACGGCCGCTTCATCGAAGAGATCGGTTACTATGATCCCATGACCAAGCCCGCCGAAATCAAGGTTGACAACGAGCGCGCCAAGTACTGGCTCGGCGTTGGCGCTCAGCCCACTGACACCGTCCGCATTCTGCTGAAGAAGTCCGGCGCGATCGAAGAAAAGTGAGCCTGAGTTAAGAAAGGATGTACCCATGCAAGAACTTTTAACCTTTGTGGCACAGTCTCTGGTGGAGCATCCCGATCAGGTCAGCGTTACCGAGACCGAAGGACCTGAAGCTGTCATTCTGGAGCTCCATGTGGCTGAAGATGATATGGGCAAGGTTATCGGCAAGCAGGGCAGGATTGCCAAAGCGATCCGCGCCGTGGTGAAAGCCGCCACGCTCAAAAACAGCAAGCCTGTTTTTGTTGAGATTCAATAAGCTTACAGCCATGTCCGGCGGGATCCGATGCTCGGATCCCGCCGTGCTTTCATCGGAGGAAAACCTTTCTTATGAATGATTATCTTTTGATCGCATCCGTTCTCAAACCCCAGGGAGTCCGCGGAGAATGCAAGATCCGCTCCTACGCTGCTGATATTGAGCGTTTTCATCAGTGGAACACTCTGTATCTGAAGAATGCCGACAGCTATATTCCGGTTGCTCTCCGCACCGTCCGGATCCGGGACGGGTTTGTTTACGCACACCTGGACGGCAGCGATACAGCTGACGCGGCTGAACGGTTCCGCGGCTGCGACCTCTACGTGGATCGTGCAGGCGCTGCTCCCGTGGAGGAAGACGCCGAGCTCATCGCTGATCTTATCGGATGTGAAGCCCGGGATGAAAACGGTGAAGTTATCGGTATGCTGACGGACGTACTGCAGTACGGCACGGTGGACACCTGGGTCTTCCAGTCCGGTAAAACCACGCTGATGGCCCCGGCGCTGAAAGCCGTTTTCCCTGAAGTGGACGCGGAAAAGAAAACCATTCTGGTCATCCGAGACCGGCTTGAGGAGGTGGCTGTCCGTTCATGAGCGAGCCCTTCCGTGTCAATATCCTGACCATCTTTCCGGAAATGTTCGAAAGCTTCTTTTCTTCCAGTATTCTGGGCCGTGCCAGGGAACAGGGACTGATTGACATCCGGACGACGGACATCCGTCCCTATTCAAAAAGCAAACACCATAATACGGATGACTATCCTTTCGGCGGCGGCGCCGGCATGGTTATGATGGCCCAGCCCATTCTGGATGCCATGGCTGCTGTCAGGGCCGAATATCCTTCCGCACGCCGGATCTATCTGGGTCCCCGCGGAAAAAAGCTGACCACTTCCCTTGCCCGGGAACTGGCGCAGGAAAAAGAGCTGGTTCTGCTCTGCGGCCATTACGAAGGGGTGGATCAGCGTGCCCTTGATACCTGTGTGGATGAGGAAATCTCCATCGGTGATTACATTCTGACCGGCGGCGAAACGGCGGCGATGGTGCTTGTGGACTGTGTGGCCCGATTCATTCCAGGTGTACTCGGAAGCGCTGACAGTCCGGAGGAGGAATCCTTCTCCGACGGACTGCTGGAATACCCCCAGTATACCCGTCCCCGGGATCTGAACGGTATGCAGGTGCCTGAAGTCCTGCTGAACGGGGATCATGCTAAAATCAGGTCATGGCGCCGCAGGGAAAGCTTAAAAGCAACCCTGAAACACCGGCCCGACCTGCTTGTAACCGCACCCTTGGATGAAAAAGACAGAAAAACGCTCGATGAAATCCGGAAGGAGTTGACCGAATCATGTTCCTCAGAAAGCTGACCGTTCTCCTTGTTCCGCTGGGCCTGATGCTGTTGCTCTGCCTGTTGATCCCGCTCTTCGGCTCCCTGGATGCTTTCTTCGGTCCGCTGCTGCTCGGGGCTGTGCTGGGCGTAATGCTCGCTCTGCTGCTGCCGCTGGCCGGCGCCACCAGGATGCGGGAACCCTTCGCCTGGCTGCTCTGGATTCCCGCCGCTGTCATCCTGCTGATTCTTCTGTACCAGTTCCTGACCACCCAGCAGATCGGCCGCGATATTCCGGTGCTTCGTCTGCTGATAACCGGCGATACCCGGATCATCACCGCAGAAAGTGCCTTTGCTGCCTATATGCTGGCCTTTTCTGTCCGTACCGGCAAAGGCATCTGAATACTTTTTATATTTCGGTTATTCACACAGCCCGGCGGCTGTGTTTTTTCTTATCCGGAATACGGTCTTTTGTTCCTGTGCCGGACTTGTTGCGGAGTATGCAGCATGCTATAATAATCAGGATAGGAATCTGATCCCTTCTTTTGCGGAGGTACAACAATATGCAGACGATTGTAATTGACGGTTCAAGGTATGAATCATCCCGTGATCTCCATCTTGCGCTGAAGCGTATGCTTTCCCTTCCGGATTATTACGGAATGAACGCTGACGCCCTGAATGACTGCCTTTCCGAGAGGGTTTCCCCCGTCAATGTCTGGATCCTTGATCCGGGTGCCGGAGAGGTTGCTTCCGCGATCAGTATTCTCCGTACGGTGTTTGCTGATAACGGCGGAGAAGTAAAGGAGCTGTAATCCGTGATGAGACTGCATCTGCTTGGTATAAACGGGCCTTTCCCTGAGAGCCGCGGTGCCACCTCCGGTTATCTTCTCGAAGCCGGGGACAGCCTGTTCCAGCTGGATCTGGGAAGCGGCGTCCTGGGGATCCTGACCTCTCTCACTGCACCGGAATCCCTTTCCGCACTGTTTGTCAGCCATTGGCATTATGATCACACGGCCGATATTCCTGTGCTCATGTACCGTCTGGCCGCCTGTCAGAAAACACTGCCTGTTTACGGCCCTGCGGATCCTTCTTCGCCGGTATATAATCTTGTTGTTTCCACACCCTGCTTTTCCTTTACAGAAGTATCCGCAGGCCTGTCCTTTGAACTGAACGGTGCTTCCGTTCGCGTCACCGCAGCCCGTCATCCCGTGCCGGCCGTAGGATACTGTGTTTCCTTCGGAGGGAAAACCTTCGGCTATACCGGTGACACCAATACCCTGCCTTCCCTGGCTGAAGATTACCTCGGCTGTGACCTGCTCCTGGCGGACGGGCTTTTCCCCGCTTCCGCCTGGTCTGAAGATAAACCCCATCTTTCCGCGGAACTGGCTGCGCGCCTGGCCGCGGATACAAATGCCGGCAATCTGATTATCACACATCTGAATCCGGTATGGCCCCGCAGAACACTTCTGCAGGAAGCCCGTGCCGTCTATTCCCGAGCTCGTCTTGCCGAGGCCGGCGCCATCATTGACCTGTGACGACCCGCCAGCGGAGCTGGCTGCTCCCGCCCGCAGCACTGGCCCTGGTTGCGGGTGTTTTTCTTGGCAGAAATGCGGTTGGTATACTCCTGCCGCTTTTTGCCTGTATACTTACCCTGTCAGCCGTGTTTTTCCTGAAAGGCTGGCTTCGTTTTTCCGCCTGTATTGTTTTTTCCCTTATACTGGGAATTCTTGCCGGCTCCGTTGCCTTTCATCCGGATCTACCTCCGGAAGGGGAATACAGTATTCAGGGTGTCATTTCAGATGAAGTGACTAACGGCTCCTTCGGTCAATACCGGATCACTTTGTCTGACGTCACGCTGGACGGACGGCCTTTATCCGGCGGTGCCTACTGGACCTTTTATTCCGATGAGGATCATTCTGCCCTCCTTCCCGGGAAAGCAGTATCCTTCCATGCCTCCCTGTATCATCCACGGGAAGCCGACAACCCGGACAGCTATGATTTTCGGGAAGCGCTGCTGCAGCGCGGCATTACAGTCGGACTGTACGGAAAAAGCGACATGACAGTACAGGATTCAGTCTGTTTTTCCTTTGCCGGTTCCATTGCCTCTATACGTCACCGGCTTTCCGCTTCGCTCATAGCCGCGCTCGGGGAGGAAACGGGATCCTATGCCTCTGCCATGCTTCTGGGGATGCGATCCCTGATTCCGTCGGGTGACCGCCAGGCTTTTTCCAGGCTTGGAATCGCCCATATTCTTTCCGTCAGCGGTTTCCATGTGGGCGTGCTGATCGGAATCCTGAACCTGCTGTTTCATTTATTGAGGCTGCGGCAAAGTGTTCGCCTGCTGTTATATGCCGTTCTGTTGTTTTTCTATTCCTCCCTGTGTGGATTAAGCCAGCCTGTGATCCGCGCTTCCCTTTTGATGCTGCTTGGACTTGAAGGCCGTATCCTGAATCTTCCCCGCTCCGGCCTGCATCTGCTCAGTGCCGTTTTGTTTATCATGGTGCTGTTTTCTCCCGTCCAGGTTACTTCAGCATCCTTCCAGCTGACCTTCTGTGCAGTGTTCGGCCTTGTGTGGGTGATGCCTTTTATCCGGCGGCGCAAAAAGTTCCGCAACCGGATACTGCAGTCTGTTTTTGAGTCTCTTGTCCTCACCTTCGTAATCCAGCTTGGCCTGCTTCTGCCTGAACTTTCCTTTTTCCAGCGTCTTCCCCTTCTCGTTTTCCTGATCAATCTTCCGGCCATGCTCGTTTCCGGAATACTGATCCTGTTTTTCTGGTTTGCGCTGCTTTGTCTTCCTTTTCCCGGCATGTCAGCGTTTTTGTCTGTTCCCCTGTCTTCTGTCACATCTTTCCTGCTTTCCGGCGTAAGGGAACTGGGATCCTTACCCGGACTGACGCTGTGGATTCATGTGCCGAATGTCCTTACCATATTCGGGGTAATCCTTCTTTTCCTTGGTTTCTGTTGTTTTATCCGTTTCCATGCGGGTATACGTACAGGTGTGCTGGTTCTCGGCACGGCACTTGTAATCGTCTCCCTTCTTCCTGTGCATCATAACGATACGGAATATATTCAGTTCAGTGCAGGAAATGCTGACGCCTCCGTAATCTGGGATCAGGACAAGGTTTATGTCATGGATACCGGAGAAGATGACGGCACCCTCAGCAGCTTTCTCCGCGCCCGCCGCCTCACGCCGGATGCGGTTATCCTGACCCACCTGCATACGGATCATGCAGGCGGACTGCGTTCACTGATTGAGGACGAGATTCCTGTGAAGACAATTATGCTGCCTGAAGGCGCCGAATTGCAGGATATCCATCCGGACTTCATTGCTTTGCTGGATCAGTTCAGGCAAAACGGTACAGAAATCCGGATGCTTTCCCGCGGCGATGTGCTTCCCCTTCCTTCCGGAATGCTTACAGTGTTATGGCCGGAACACGGGAAAGTCCGTCCCGGACAGGATGCAAACCAGTATTCTCTTGTCACACGGCTGACCCTGAAGGAGACATCCGTCCTTCTGACAGCCGATCTTCCCGGAGCTTATGAACAATATTGTGCGGCCCCATCAGACCTGATGAAAGCCGCCCACCACGGTTCTTCCTCTTCCACCTCGCCTGATTTCATCCGTATGGTTTCCCCAAAGGCCATACTCCTCAGCTGCCGGCAAGCTGCCCGCGTAGCTGATTTTCGAAGCCGCACAGGTGATATTCCGGTATATGGAACGCCGGAATACGGAGCGCTTACAATCCGTTTCGAAGAGGGACATTTTACGGTTATTCCATATCTGACACCCTGATCTGACCGGAGGTTCTTATGGATCGAAAAGACTTTTCCCGAGCCCTGTCACAGCACTCTCTGCCCCAGGTTCTCCTCTTTGAAGGTGAAGAGGAACACCTCAAGCAGGAGGCCCTGGCTGAGCTTCGCCATGCTGTCCTGCCTGAAGGCATGGAGACACTGAATGAAACCATTCTGGAAGATCCTTCTGTGGATCAGCTCATTGCGGATGTGGAGACCCAGCCCTTTATGGCTGACAAACGGCTGATTATTGTCCGTGATTTCCCTGCTCTCATGGGACGCTCCGAGGCGGATGAAAAGCTCATTTCCTACCTGCCTTCAGTTCCTGAAACCTCCTTTTTGCTCTTCTACTGTACCGGAAAACCTGACGGCAGGAAGAAACTCTATAATGCTGTTAAAAAGCTCTCCGGGATCGTTACTTTTTCTCCCCTTCGCGGTACGGAGCTGACCCGTTTTGTTGTCAGCTCCTTTCAGGAAGCCGGCAAAGAATGTGATGACCGTACGGCTGAGTATCTTATCTTTACAGTCGGATCCGACGCTGGATTGCTGCGCAATGAAATCCAGAAGCTTGCTTCCTGTTCCACAGAGCGTTCCAGGGTCTTGGCGGAAGACGTATCAGCGCTTGCTACTCCTTCCACGGAATGTACCGTTTTCCAGATGATTGACGCCGTTGTTACCGGCCAGAAGAGCCGTGCCTTTACGCTGCTTCGCAACCAGCTGTTATCAGGAACAGACCGGATGGCCATTCTGTCCATGCTCCTGCGCCAGTATCGTCTGCTGCAGCATATCAAAATCATGCAGTATGAGAAAAGAGGCAGCGATTTTATCCGTTCCGCTCTCGGAGTTCCGCCTTTTGCCGTTGATCAGTATATTCGTCAGGCCTCCGGTTATACCGGCGGTCAGATCAAAAGCGCCGTCCGAATTTGTTTTGATACGGAATACGCCCTGAAGTCCGGACGGATGTCCCAGGACGGAGCTGTTGAAACAGTGGTCCTGAAACTGCTGAACCTTCGGGAAAAAAGCTGATTTCCCCCATTGTCTGACATATATTGTAATTTTTGTAATTCTATGGTAATATATATGAAACATTTCGTGTTTCACACAGGAGGCGTACATCATGAAGAAGCTGCTTGGAATTATTCTGACGCTCTGTCTCGTTTTGACACTCGCTGCTGATGCTTTTGCCGCCAGCAAACCTGAGATTACAAAGCAGCCCGAAACTGCCACCACATCCAAAAAAGGGGCGGTCTCTTTTTCTGTTTCTGTGAAGGGCACTGTAAGCTCCTATACCTGGTATTTTGTCAATCCGGAAACCGGAGATAAGGTTTCCGGCAAAAAGTTATCTTCCAACGTCAAGGGTGTTAAAGTAACCAATCCCAATTCCAAAAAAATCTCTCTTTCTCATGTTCCCGAATCCATGCACGGCTGGTCGGTATACTGCCATATAAACGGCAACGGATATAAGGTTGACTCCGATATGGTTACGCTGTATGTCTACGGGATGGAGATTCCCGGTTCCGATTCCGCAGCCACCGCTCCTGCTGACAACGGAGAGGCAAAACCGGAAGCAGCACCTGCAGCAGCTCCTGCTGAAACGAATCCCGAATCTGTTCCCGCTGAAACGAATCCTGTAACCTCTTCTCCGGAAGGCGGAGAACAGACCGAGGGCGGCGATCAGGGAGAAGGTGCTGACAGTGATATGGTCGTGGAAAACAGAACCATCACTGTCACTTCCTCTTCGAAGGTCCTGCTCAGGCTGGATAACAAAGGTAAAGTTACAGATGAAACCCCTGTGTCCTCTCTTGAGTTCACAAATGCCGGCTCTTTCATTGTCCGCTCCGCAGATCCCATCAAGAGCTGGACAGTCAACGGAATTCGTTTTGAGCCTGTACAGCCTGTCAATGAATTCAGAGTTACAAACGTGACCGAAAGTATTTCCCTGGATGTCAAGATTGCCCGTGACGGTACGGCGGAAACGGAAGTGGATGAAAGCCGAATCTGTAAAGTCACCTGTAAAGGCTGCACATTCACCTATCTCAGCAAAGGCCTGCGTTCCGTCACAGAGGGTGAAGTCCCCTACGGCGCATCGATCAGGGTGATTGCCGATAATTCCGACCTTGCCAACAGCGGATACAGCATCAACGGCGGTGAACCGGAAAGCATCGGTAAAGCTTCCCTGCAGCTTACAGTCACGGATGATGTGTCGATCGTAGCCGGTAAGTAATATACAGCATATTAAAAGGACGTCTGATCAATTCAGACGTCCTTTTTCTGATCCTTTTATTTTCCGCCAAGCAGTCCGCCAAGCAGGTTGCCCAATGCGCCGCCGATTCCGTCTGCTCCGGCTTCAATGCCGCCTCCGACAGTATCCAGCAGTTTGATTGCCGCGTCACCGTACTCGCCCTTCAGCACTTTCAGGGATACCTTCTTCAGGTCACCGGAAGCGCCGCGGTAGGCCTCGATCAGTTTCTTTTCCGCCGCAGTTACTTTCATGGAAGTATTGGCCGATGCCGGTACTGCGGGTTTCTTGGCGGTTGTTGTCTTCTTTGCCGTCGCAGCAGGTTTCTTGGCCGTGGTTGTTTTCTTTGCTGCAGTTGTCTTCTTCGCGGCTGCGGGCTTTTTTGCGGTGGTAGTTGTCTTCTTCGCCGCGGTTGCTTTTGCCGCGGTAGTGGTCTTCTTCGCGGCTGCAGTCTTCTTTGCCGTCGTTGCTGCTGTGGTCTTCTTTACCGCAGCTGTTGTCTTTTTCGCCGCAGTTGCTGTGGTTTTCTTTGCTGCCGCTGTTGTTGTCTTCTTCGCGGCAGCGGTTGTCTTCTTTGCGGCAGTTGTCGTTGTCTTCTTTGCGGCGGCAGCGGTCTTCTTTACGGCCGTTGTCGTTTTCTTTGCGGTGGTTGTAGTCTTCTTTGCTGCAGGCATAATCAGAAACCTCCTGTTTATTTTCTTTTTCGGTTAACTCAATTTTAACGCAAACAAGGCTTCTTCTTCAAGTCCTTCTTCCTTTTTTCTTTGTTCTGATCTTGTCATACAACTTTGAAAGGGCTATAATATTGTCAACAGATACGGATGAGGTCATCCGGAAAAATGAACAGGAGGGTATGTCATGGATATTCAGAAACTGATCGGTGATCTTGTTGCAAAACTTACCGGAAACAAAGATCTGATTGCAAAGTTCACTTCCAATCCGCTGGGCGCGATCAAAGACCTTCTCGGTGTTGATCTGGATCCTTCACAGCTGGATGATGTTGTGAAAGGCGTAACGGGCCAGCTCGGCGATATTACCGGCGACGCTGCCAAACAGGCCGGCGGCATCCTTGACAAGATCAAGGGCCTGTTCAAAAAGTAAAAAGCTGTAAATAGAAACGGCACGATCCGCCTCGGGATCGTGCCTTCTTTTTATTTCTTTGCTTTGGTTCTGGCAGGTTTTGCTTTTTCCTTCTGCTCAGCCGCAGGTGTCAGAACCTTGTTCAGGGGCTGAAGATGCCAGATGCTTTCATTATATTCACGAATCGTCCGGTCAGAGGAGAATATGCCCGACATAGCCGTGTTGGTAACGGCCATCTTCAGCCACTTGTTCCGGTCTGCATAGTCCTTGTTCAGCCTTCTCTGCGCCATGCTGTAGGAACCAAAATCCTTCAGCACAAAGTAGCTGTCTCCCATGGAACCCCAGCTGCCCAGCAGCAGGCTGTGATACAGATCCTGCAGGGCTGCGGGATTGTCCGGCATCAGGGTGCCGTCAATCATCTGGGTCATTGCCTGGCGGATTTCCTGATTGGTTTCGAAAATATTCATGGGATTGTAGCTGTTCTCACGATACATATCCCGTACCGTATCGGACCGCATGCCGAAAATGTAGATGTTGTCCATCCCAACCTGTTCGCTGATTTCAACGTTTGCTCCATCCATCGTACCGATGGTGACCGCACCGTTCATCATGAACTTCATGTTTCCGGTACCGCTGGCTTCCTTGCTGGCAGTGGACAACTGTTCAGAAACCTCAGCGGCCGGAATCAGCACCTCTGCGCTGCTGACGTCATAGTTCTCCAGGAATACAACCTGAAGCATCTTCCTTGCCCGCGGATGCTTTGCGATGAGCTCGCTCAGCGCACAGATCATGCGGATAATCTGCTTCGCGCGGTAATAGCCGGGACTGGCTTTAGCGCCGAAGATGAATACCCTGGGCTCCATGGTGAAGCTCTCATCATTCACGATCCGGTTATACAGTACAAGAATATGCAGCGCATTCAGCATCTGCCGCTTATACTCGTGCAGTCTCTTAGCCTGTACGTCAAAGATATAGGACGGATCCACTACCGTTCCCTGCCGTTCCTTCAGCATGACAGCCAGTCGTTCCTTGTTGTGCTGCTTGATCTTTGCGAACTTGTCCCGGAACGCGGCATCGTCCGCGAAGGGACGGAGTGCGCTTAACCCTTCCGGATTCTTGATCCAGTCGGTACCGATCGCTTCGCAGATCAGATCCGTCAGCTCCGGATTGCAGCTCATCAGCCAGCGGCGGTGTGTAATACCGTTGGTAATCGCGGAGAATTTCTCCGGCATGACCAGGTTATAATCATGGAAGGTTTCTTCCTTCAGGATTTCACCATGCAGCTTGCTGACGCCGTTTACAGAGTAGCTCATGGCAACGCACATATTGGCCATATGGACGTTGTCATAACTGATAATAGCCATGCGGGCAATACGGTCCCAGTCTCCGGGGAAGCAGTTCCACAAACGCTCACAGAGCCTGCGGTTCATCTCGCAGATGATCTGGTAGCACCGCGGCAGCAGCTGCTGCACCATGCTCACAGGCCATTTTTCGAGCGCTTCTGCCAGGATTGTATGGTTGGTATAGGCGATGGTCTTCTGTACGATACCGGAAGCTTCATCCCAGCCCAGGCCTTCTTCATCAATCAGCAGGCGCATCAGTTCCGGAATCGCCATGCCGGGATGAGTATCGTTGATGTGGATTACTACCTTTTCCGGCAGTTTGCTCATATCATTTCCGAAGCGCCGCTTGTAATCCTTCAGAATATACTGCAGGGACGCACTGGTAAAGAAATAATGCTGTTTCAGCCGCAGCATCTTTCCTTCATAGTGCTTATCCTCGGGATAAAGCACCTTGCTGATTGCTTCCGCCAGCTGAATCTCTTCGGATGCCTGTACATAACGGCCTTCTCCGAAACTGTTCAGATCCAGCTTTTTCGGGCTCCGTGCGGACCACATCCGCAGCGGATTCACGATGGTAGCGTCATATCCGACGACAGGCATATCGTAAGGAACAGCTTCCACTGTGTAATAATCACGGGTTACAAACTTCTGCCTGCCGTTAATCTCAATTTCATCCACATGACCGCCGAAATGCACCTCGCAGGTGTCTTCCATCATGGCTGTTTCCCAGACGTTGCCGTTGTCCAGCCAGCTGTCCGGCATTTCCACCTGCTGTCCATCCACGATCTTCTGGCGGAACAGGCCGTATTCATAGCGGATGGTACATCCCATGGCCGGAAGGTCCAGACAGCTCAGGCTGTCCAGGAAGCAGGCAGCCAGACGTCCGAGTCCGCCGTTGCCGAGGCCGGGTTCAGGCTCTTCCTTCAGTACGTCCTTGATATCAATCCCAAGCTCCTGCAGGGCTTCTGTGTATTCTTTCGTGGAAAGCAGGTTCAGCATATTGCAGTACATGCTGCGTCCCATCAGGAACTCAACGCTCAGATAATACAGGCTTTTGCCTTTCTGCTTTTTCCAGACTTCACGGCTGGCGATCATTTTCTGCATAATCTGATCACGAACCGTGGAAGCGACTGCGCGGTAGATCTGATGCGGTGAAGCCTCTTCAATCGTCAGGCCGTTATATCGCTGCACTTTTCCAACAATGGTATTCTTGATGGATTCCTTGTCAAACTTCGTGGCTGGCATGATTATTCCTCCAGACATAAACCTGATTCAGACAGCGTAATTATACATCCCGGTTCCGGATGCCGCAATGCCGCGGACAGTCCGGAATCCGACCATCTATGCCATGTCAAATAACTGCATGGCCTCATTCCGGTCTCTTTCTATCTGTGCAGTCAGCTCCTGAGGGGAATTGAACTTCCTTTCCTCCCGGAGCATCTTCAGCAGGGAAAGCCTGACCTTCTGTCCGTACAGTTCAGGGCTTTCTGTCAGTGCATGGGCCTCTACGGTAACCTTGCCCGAGGGCATCGTCGGCTGCATACCGATGTTCACCACAGCGGGCAGCGTATCGTTTTCTGTCTCCAGCAGACCTGTATAAACGCCGTATTTCGGCAGCACCTTGCGTTTCCAGGGTTCAATGTTCGCCGTTGGAAAGCCGAGACCGTGTCCCTGGTGCTTTCCCTCTGCGACAGTACCCGTCAGGCTGTATTGATATCCGAGGAGTTCAGCGGCTCTCTCAGTATTGCCCTCTTTCAGGTTCTGCCTGATCAGTGTGCTGGATATCACTGTCCCGTCCTCCAGCGTAGCAGGAGGCTCAATAATCACTTTGTATCCGTGTTTCTCTCCGTCAGCCTTCAGCAGTTCTGCCGTTCCGCGTCCCTTCCGCCCAAAGGAGTGATTCCAGCCGGCGACTACTGCTTTGACATCCAGGAAGCTTCGCATCCTTTCCAGGAAAACTTCAGGTTCCATGTCCGCGGTGGACTGATCAAAGGGAATAAGCTCCATTTCATCAACACCGATCCCATACATGAGGGACGCTCTTTCCGGAATAGTGGATATCATTTCCGGCGGATTCTCCGGCCGGATGATTTCCAGCGGATGCCGGTTAAAGGTACAGACCCGCAGCGGTACGCCCATCTCATCCGCAAGCCGCTTCGCATTGAGAAGCAGGGTTCTGTGGCCCCTGTGGACACCATCAAACATTCCCAGGGCAACGACCCGCTCCCCCGCCTTGTGCGGTCTTTGGATCACTTGCATTTCATTTCATCTCCTCAGTTTCCTCAGGCGCAATCTGCGCCTTCCAGACCAGTTCTTCTCCCCGTCTGACAGCGATTCCCCAAAATTGATCTTTCAGGTAAATCCTGACAGGTTCGCCTTCCTGCAAACCTTCCATATCGGAGAGCAGCGGCAGCCTGGCCCCGTTTATCACGGCTTTTGCAAACCGCACAGGGACATCTGTTTTCGGAAGGTGTCCCAGCGCATAATCAGTCGGCAGCAGTCTGGTTTCAAGCTTTCCGGCCTCTGCCAGGGTTTTTGCCTCTTCCAGTGTAATCGCATTATCGATGGTAAACGCACCGCTTTTTGTCCGGAGAAGGCTTCGCATATGGGCAGGGCATCCGCATTTGTTTCCAAGGTCTTCGCATAACGTGCGGATATAAGTTCCCCGGCCGCAGTTGACCCTGATCTCAAATCCGTGATCTTCCATCTCCCGCAGCAGTTCAATCCGGTCAATCCTGACCGTCCGGGACGGCACTTCCACCGTTTCGCCTTTCCTCGCCCGCAGATACAGCGGCTGTCCTCCGACTTTAATGGCACTGTACATGCTGGGTGTCTGGATAATTTCCCCCGTCAGCTCCCGGGCAGCCTTCAGGAAGGTTTCCCGGTCCGGATAATTGTTCCCTTCCTCTATCACAGTGCCGGTGGCATCCTGGGTGTCTGTCCTGGTTCCGAAGGCGCAAACCGCCACATATTCCTTTTCCTTGTCGGCCAGATAATCAAAAAGCCGCGCGGCTTTCCCGGTCATCACGGGCAGCACGCCTGCGGCTTCCGGATCCAGTGTCCCGGCGTGTCCTATACGTCTGACGCCGGTAAGCCGGCGCAGCACGGCCACAACGGCCGCGCTGCTCATTCCGGTTGGTTTCAGGATATTATAAAAACCGTTCATTTTCTATCCATTCAGTTTACGGATCATGGCGTCCAGCACGTTTCCTGCTGTCTCATCCAGTTTTCCGTATATTGTGATACCGGAGGCCTGCGGATGGCCGCCCCCTCCGAAGCTTTGCGCTATGTCACTGACACAGTCCGGTTCCTTGGCGCGGAGAGAGAATTTGATTGAACCGTCCTGAGCTTCTCTGGCCAGCATCGCCATTCTGGTTCCGACCGTATCCAGGCCAAAGTTCACCAATGTATCGGCATGCTCGCTCAATGCTTCGCATTCTTCAAAATCACGCCGCGTCAGTTTCATCACTGCAATCTGGCCATTCTCATAATACTGCAGGCTGTTCAACGCCCTGCCCATGAGGAGCACCTGCGGCTTCGCCCTTTCACGGAACAGAATCCGGTTCAGTTTTGCCAGGGGTAGGTCTTTGCCCATCAGCTCGCTCATGATTTCGAAGCATTCAGCGTTTGTGGATGCAAAAGCGAAATTACCCGTGTCTGTACTGATTCCCGTATACAGGCAGATTGCCATATCCCTGTCAATTTCCAGCCCCAGCGCCGCGATCTGTTCCCTGATCAGGATACAGGCTGCCGGAGCTTCTCCATCCACACTGTTCTCTTCCATAAAGAGCGGATTGGTCGGATGATGATCAATCTGGGCTGTATGCCTGCTGATCTGAATCAGCTGATCACAGCAGCCAAGCCTTCTGATATCGCTCACATCCACAGACAGCATCAGATCGAAAGGCTCCTCGTTACCGTCCGGTATACGCATTTCATCGATTCCCGGCAGAAAAGCCAGCTGGTCCGGCACTTTCCCGTCACAAAACAGAACAGGCTCCTTGCCCATTCTCTGTAATGCGAGCCGCATGGCCGCGGCGCATCCAAGTGTGTCTCCGTCCGGGTTAATGTGGCTGCAGATGGCAATACGCTGTGCGTCCCGGATCAGCCGGGCAATTGCTTCAGGATTCCTGCTCATCGTCACCGGATTTGCCCTCCGTGCCGATCGCTTCTGAAAGAACTTTGGCAATATGCACACCGTAGGCAATATTCCTGTCACTGACAAAAATCAGTTCAGGAGTATAGCGGATGATCATCCGCTTTCCAAGCGAACGACGGATATATCCTTTAGCGTTCTTCAGAGCGTCGATCAGTTCGTCCCGCAGTTCATCCTCCAGTACGCTGATATAAATCTTCGCATACCGCAGGTCACCTGTCACTTCAGCCCTTGTCACTGAAAAGGTACCGCAGATTCTCGGATCATGCAGCTCCTCCCGGATGATGGCGTCAACTTCCCGACGAACCTCTTCCGATATTCTGTCAATTCTCTGGTAACTCATGTCAGCGCGGGATCTCCTCCATAATGTAGCACTCGACCACGTCGCCTTCCTTGATATCGTTATGGCCTTCCAGGCTCATACCGCATTCATATCCGGCGGCCATTTCCTTCACGTCGTCCTTCAGGTGGCGTAGGCTGCTCAGCTTGCCTTCGAACACCACCACGTTGTCACGCAGCAGGCGTACGCCGGCATTCCGCTGAACTTTGCCGTCCGTAACATAGCAGCCGGCAATGATACCGGAACCGGTGATCTTGAAAACATTCCGGACTTCCGCATGACCCAGGAGTACCTCCCGGTACTCAGGCTCAAGCATACCCTTCATGGCCAGTTCCATATCCTCAATGGCCTTATAGATGACCGTATACATCCGGACATCGACTTTCTGCTTCTCGGCAGCCTCCCGGGCGGAAGCGTCGGGCCGGATGTTGAAGCCGATGATAATCGCGTTGAAAGCGGCAGCCAGGTTGACGTCGTCCTTGGTAATCGCACCGGCAGCGCTGTGCAGCACGCGGATCTTCACCTCGTCGTTGCTCAGCTTCTCCATAGCCTGCTTGACAGCTTCCACAGAGCCCTGCACGTCTGCCTTGATAATCAGGTTGAGTGTGGTCACCTTGCCGGCCTCGATAGAGGAGAAAAGGTTCTCCATGCTCATCTTGGCCATGGTGGCCTCACGGCTGGCCTTGATCTTTTCACGGCGTTCGTCCGCAACCTGGCGGCTCAGGTGATCATCGCCCACAGCAATCATTTCATCGCCGGCGCTGGGTACATCGTCGAAGCCCATGATTTCGACAGGCATGGACGGACCGGCTTCGCTGACCCGCTCACCCTTGTCGTTGATCAGGGCACGGACCTTACCGGAAGCCAGACCGGCGATAATGCTGTCACCCACATGCAGCGTACCGTTCTGCAGCAGCACGGTAGCCAGCGGGCCTCTTGCTTTGTCCAGTTTCGCTTCAATAATGACACCCTTGCCCAGCCGGTTCGGGTTCGCCTGCAGCTGCAGCATATCCGCCTGCAGCAGGATCATTTCAAGCAGCTCATCCACACCCTGTCCGGTTACTGCGGAAACAGGGACGCAGATGGTTTCGCCGCCCCAGTCTTCGCAGACCAGTCCGTACTGTGTCAGGTCCTGCTTGACTCTGTCGGGGTTCGCGTCCGGTTTGTCCATCTTGTTGATGGCAACAATCACCGGCACTTCCGCCGCCTTTGCATGGTTGATGGATTCAACCGTCTGGGGCATGACAGAGTCGTCTGCGGCTACAACCAGTACGGCAATATCCGTTGCCTGGGTACCGCGTGCACGCATGGCGGTAAAGGCTTCATGGCCGGGTGTATCGAGGAAGGTGATCTTCCTTCCGTCCACGTCCACGGTGTAGGCACCGATATGCTGGGTGATGCCGCCGGCTTCACCGGCAGTCACACGGCTCTTGCGGATGTAATCCAGCAGGCTGGTCTTACCATGGTCAACGTGACCCATGATGGTAACCACCGGAGGACGGGGCTGCAGGTTTTCTTCAGCGTCGTCAAAGTCTTCGGCAACCAGGGCTGCTTCGGCTGTCTGTTCCTGTTTGCGTTCGAGTGTAATCTCAAAGTCGGAGCAGACCAACTGGGCTGTATCAAAATCGATTTCGCTGTTGATGGTGGCCATGTTGCCCAGCAGGAACAGCTTCTTGATGATTTCGCTGGCAGACTTACCGATTTTTTCCGTCAGGTCGCGCACAGTGATGGTGTCGCCGGCCATGTAGGCGGTTTCGATTTTGATGGGGGCCATCATCTGCTGGGCACTGGGTTTCTTGGCGCGTGCCCGTTTGCCTCCGCGGATCACCTCGTCATCGTAACCATTGAAGTGGGCGTTCTTGCTCGCCTGCTTCCGGTTCCGGCTCACATGTTCCGGATCGTGCTGACGGATGTAGTTCTTCTTGTTCGGATCGTAATTCGACACCCGTTCCTTTTCCATCGGCACGGCAAGCTCAGGCGTACGCTGCCTTCCGCCACCGGCGGAACCCTGGCGTCCGCCGCCGAAACCGCCGCCCTGGGGACGCGGTCCGCCCGTCTGGCCGCCGGCAGGACGGCCATACTGACCGGGTTGTCCGGCGGGACGGCCAAACTGACCCTGCTGTCCGGCAGGACGTCCGTACTGACCGGGCTGTCCTGCGGGACGGCCATACTGACCCTGCTGTCCGGCAGGACGACCGTACTGACCGGGCTGACCTGCGGGACGGCCATACTGACCCTGCTGTCCGGCAGGACGTCCGTACGGGCCCTGCTGTCCGGCGGGACGAGCTGGCCTGGCAGGCGGAGGATTGTCCCCCGGCCTGCTCATAATCTGACCAATAGCAGGCTTCTTCGGTGCGGCAGGCCGGCTGGGATCCGGATCATCCGGCGTAGCCACGTAGGATTCAATCTTCTTTGCAGGTTTCTTTTCTTCCGCGGCGGGTTTGGCGGGCTCTGCGGGTTTCTCTGCTGCCGGGGCCTCCGCTTCTTTCTTCGCGGGTTCCTCAGCCTTCTTCGCAGGTTTCTCGGGAGCGGGCTCAGCTGCTTTGGAGGCTTCTTCCTTGCGGGCAGCTTCCATCATCTGCTTCTCGTCATCGTCCAGCATTGTGAACGCCTTCGTATGGGCAGACTGCGCCTTCATCTGTTCCTGCTGCCTGCGGCGTGCGGCTTCTTCTTCGGCCTGGCGGTTCATTTCTGAATCGAGCCGCTTCAGCGCGTCGAAAAGGCCGTCCGCTTCCTTCCGGATTCTGGTGGCTTCCTCCAGAATACCGGAGGCCTCCTCTACCAGTTCTTTCGTGGCATCTTTTAATTTCACATTCGCCATTCGGTGTTGTTTCCCCCCGTCGCTCATTTGAACTCTCGTTTCTGGTTCAGGTAATACTTACTTTTCGTTCATGGACTCTTTCAGGATCTGTTCCGCAAAGGAACCTTTCCGAAGTCCCAGAATCATGTTGTTCTTCCCCGTAGCGGCTTCGATCAGGCCTTCCGGCAGGATTCTCCTGGGCGTTCCTGTCCTTTCGCACATCTCTTCAGCCTTTTTCCGGGTGTTATCTGCAGTTCCGCTGTCGATCAGCAGAACACCGCATTCTCCGGATCTGATCAGGATCCTGCAGGCATCCGCTCCGGCGGCAGCCTGTCTTGCTCTTACCGCAAGCCCGATCATGCCCTTCACTTTCTGATCATTCACTGTGGATCGCTCCCGTCAGCGCTCAGCCTTTCCATTTCAGCAGTCAGCGCTCCAGTGATTTCCGGTGTCAGTGTGATCTCAAGCTGTCTTTCCAGCTGTCTTTGCCGGATCGCTCGCTGCAGGCATTCCGCCCTGCGGCAGACATATGCGCCCCGTCCGGATTTCTTTCCGGTAGGATCCAGAACCGCTTCTCCTTCCGGAGTCCTGACAATCCGGATCAGTTCGCGTTTCTCTTTCATCTCGCGGCATCCGACACACATCCGCATCGGGATCTTCTTTGGTTTCATAGAGCCTCCACGCTTCGTTGTATCCGGATGTCCTGCGGCATCCTTGCTTACATCGTGTCGTCGTCGCCGCCCACGCTGTCGTCAAAGTCCATCGTGAAGCTGTCGTATGCCGGTGTCTCTACCTGGACGAACTCAGTCATCTGGCCATTGTCATCCACCATGTCGTCCATATCGGCAGCCTGGCTCTGACTCTTGATATCAATCTTCCAGCCAGTCAGCTTGGCTGCCAGGCGGGCATTCTGGCCTTCTTTGCCGATAGCCAGGCTCAACTGGTTATCCGGCACGATTACGCGGAATGCCTTTTCATCCTTTGCCTGATATACGCTCAGCACGTGGGCGGGATTCAGGGCGTTGGCCACAAACTCTGCAGGATTGCCGGACCACTTGATGATGTCGATCTTTTCACCCTTCAGTTCTGTCACCACGCGATCCACACGGCCGCCGCGCTGTCCGACGCAGGCACCGACGGGATCAATCATCACGTCAGCACTGTGAACAGCAATCTTGGTGCGGCTTCCGGCTTCACGGGCAATGTTCTTGATCGTTACGATACCGCCGGCGATTTCAGGCACTTCCATTTCGAACAGGCGCTTAACCAGGTTCGGATGGATCCGGCTCACATACACCTGAGGAGTATATCCGGCATTCTGGCTTGTCTTGTGCACTTCAAGGATATAAACCTTGATGTGGTCGCCGTCGTGCAGCTCCTCGCCGGGGATCATTTCATCCTTCTCCAGCACGCCTTCGGTACGGCCAAGGTCAATATACGCGGCCTTGGGTTCAATCCGCTCGACAATACCGGTGAGGATTTCGCTTTCCTTTTCGATATATTCGTCATAGATCTTTCCGCGTTCGGCTTCGCGGATATGCTGGATAATGACCTGCTTGGCTGTCTGGGCGGCCACGCGCAGGAAACCGTTGGGTGTAACGTCCACCTCGGCAATGTCCCCCATCTGATAGGAGGAATTGATCTTCTGCGCTTCTTTCAGGCTGATCTGGTTGGTGGGATCCTCAATCTCCTCATCCTCCAGAATCAGCTTCCGGGCATATACGGAGATGCTGCCGTCCTGACGGTTTACAGTAACGTCCAGGTTGTTCGGTGCGGTTTCCGTCTTCGGCAGATTCTTCCGGTATGCGGCCTTCAGGGCCTCCTCAATGGTCTTGAAAAGAGCCTCCTCAGGGATTTCCTTTTCTCTGGCCAGCATTTTAATTGCGTCTATGACTTCGGATTTCATGTTTCTTTTCCTTTCTCACGTCTCCGTGTTGTTCTCATCATCGCCGGAAAGATCGACGTCCTCGATCCCTTCCATATCCACCACCGGCTTGACCAGCGCGGCGGCCTTCCGCGGCACCAGCATCCTGCCTTCGCCTGTGTCGATCACGATGTTTCCTTCTTCAAGCCCTGCCAGGACGCCGGTAATGATCTTCGTTCCTTCGATCGGCTTAAAGAGTTTAACCTCGATCTCGCAGCCGAGATTTCGTTCAAAATCCCGGTCTTTTTTCAGCGGTCTGTCGATGCCCGGGGAGGACACTTCCATGAAGTCGTAATCCACGCTGTCCGCGGGTGTCCGTACAGCTTTGTGGAATGCCTCGCAGTCGTCCAGGCTTACGCCTTCTTCCTTGTCGATGTAAAACCTCAGATACTTCCCTGTCGGCTCTTTATCCATGCAGACGTCGACGAGCTCGTAGCCCATCTGTTCAGCAATGGCACGAGCCTTCGCCTCCAGACCGGTAAGCGATTCCGTCTTTGATGCCATCTGTCAGTCTCCCATCCTTTCCGGGCAATGAAAAAGAGCGGAAAACAAGCCCTCCATCAGCCAGCGCTGACCATGTCCGGGAACACGTCCCCATACCGGTCTCCGAAGGCCTTCAGGCTGTTTCCGTTCCTTACGTTAAACCCTTCTTTCAAGGCGTTGCGCCGCTTTTAATCGTATGGAAACCATACGCAGGAAAGTATATCATACTTCCCTGCGCATAGCAAGCCTTATTTTTCAATTAGTACAAGGATTTTCTGGGGGTATTTTACACCTTTTCGTACACAGGAATCACATCGATCGGTGCCGGGGCTGTCACCGTGCATCCGCCCTCTGTAATTTCCCCGCTGTTCAGGTTCTTCCAGCGTCCTTCCGGAAGATAAACCTGCCGTTCGCGCTGGTGCAGTTCCAGCACCGGAGCCACCAGATACCTGCCGCCGAACATGTACTGATCCTGCAGCTCCCAGCATCTGGAATCTTCCGGGAATTCAAAGAACATTGTCCGGATCAGCGGTGCTCCTGTCTCATGGGCTTCCCGATACAGTTCCCGGATATAGTCGCGCATGGCAATCCGTACGTCATAATACTTCCGCATGATGCGGTAGTTGTCTTCTCCGTAGCTCCAGAGTTCATTCGGCTGGCCGGTATGGAGGTAACCGCCTCCCCGTTCCCGTTCATCGAGCGGAGGAATATTGTACGGTCCCCGATCTCCGTGCATGCGCAGCACAGCGCTGTATACCGCGAACTGGTACCAGCGGATGAGCAATTCCCGGAACGCCGGATCGTTCACGTCATCGGTCATAAATCCGCCGATATCCGTCGTCCACCACGGGATGCCCGCCAGTCCTATATTCAGTCCAGCCTGCAGCTGTTCCCGGAAGGATTCAAAAGTGCTCGGCACGTCACCGGACCAGATAACGTTCCCGTATTTCTGGCTTCCTGCCCATCCGCACCGCAGCAGGTTCACCGCGTCGATCCCTTTCTCCGCGGCCATGGGTTCATAAAAAGCCCGGGAGAACATCTGGGGATACAGGTT
>Ga0310786_10000386_pt1 | contig 71082 bp, 36 predicted proteins | sample AusTroGonzalo_MG_FD_203881 | JGI IMG/M metagenome (GOLD analysis project Ga0310786, IMG submission 203881) | Bovine rumen microbial communities from tropical cattle in Woodstock, Queensland, Australia - Gonzalo_03 (v2) (version 2) | ecosystem: Host-associated > Mammals > Digestive system >... | reverse complement strand
CCCGCTTCTTCAGGTCGATGAAAGCACGACGCACCTCTTTGGCACTCTCCTGCGTGAACTGGTTGAAGTTGATATAGCCGATATTGCCCTCACGCATACCATAGTAGGGTAATTCGGGCAACTTGATATTCTTACGGGTAATCTTGAACTTCATCAGTTTGCCTGTAGAAGGCCGCATGACCTTCAGCAGGAAACTCGTGCCAGCCTCACCACGCAGGTGACTGCTGACATAGCCTACAGCCTTGTCGGTCATCAGCGTATCGTCGATACTCAGGATGATATCGCCCTTCTTCAGACCAGCCTCTGCAGCAGGCATATTCTCGTAAGGCTCGTCGATCACCACGCGGTCCAGCTTCTGATGCTTCCGTATCAGCGCACCGATGCCGGCATACTTACCCGTCAGCATCATGCGCAGGTTCTTGGTCTCGTCCTGGGCATAATACTCGGTATAGGGATCCAAGTGGCGCAACATGGCGTCAATACCCGTTCCGATAATATCCTTCGGATTCAGCGTATCCACATACAGCAAATCGAGATTCTTATAGAGATTATTAAAGATGTCGAGGTGCTTAGCCACCTCGAAGTTGTGGTCTTTCTGACTCTGTGCCGACGACATAAGCGGCATCATTGCCAAAACAACGGCTGCTAAGGTAATAATTCTATTTCTCATCTTTGAATTATTTCTTAAGATTGCAAAGGTAATCATTATTTATGAGAGAAGATGATTATTCTCGTTTTTTTAACTAAATTTTTCTATTTCGTATCTGCTCACATTAGTTTTTTCATTGCGAAAAACTAATTGTAATTGTAAGTTTGTAATAATTTCAAAAGAATCTGATTGATGACAATTATAACTATATATTTTGAATGGCTGATATTTTCTTTACATTTGTAATAATCTTACAATCGTTATTAAAAACAGCTCGGAGCAAACTGGGAGTTTCCTCGGAGGAAACCTCGACTTTCCTCTGTCCAAAGTCCGACTTTCCTACGTGGAAAGTTAAAGCCCCGATTTTAGCGGTTTTTAAAGGGGTTTTAGGATATTAATCGAATATAGGAAATTTGTTTACATTATGAATAAATATCTGCATTTCCTTACTGAAAAATCAACATTTTTTCTTTGCCGTTTCCGAAATATTTGCTATCTTTGCCAACGGTTCGGGGAGAAATCCGGACTAACGAAGAAGCATTAACTATTATTTCGCGTTAAGCCAAAATGCCCAGGAAACAGTTTGGAATAAAAACGCTCGGAAGTAATAGAGATTGTGGTTGCAGGAATGTGCATCCAAATTACCGTCTTAAATAGTTATGCGTTTACGCCAATAGGCGTGATGCATTCTTATAAGACGGTATGGGGTTCCAATTCCTGGGTATGTTTGTGGCCAAGGACGAGAGCATCAACAAGGCCGACGTGCAATATTTGGAGCATAAGGCCATCGACCTGGCTACTGATTTTGCACAGTATGGCGTGATGAACGAACAGTCGGGCAAGGAGATTTCGCTGTCGAACTATCAGATAGACATCATGGAAGAGTTCTTCGATGATGTCCGGCTGTTGGCATCATTCATAGGCTGTCCCATCTTTGAGAAACAGGAGAAGACGAAGATGAAGAACGGCGAAAACCTGTTCCATATCAAAGTGCGCGACTGCGATGCTGACGGCATCTTCAACGAGACCGACCACTCGATGCGTATTCTAAAGGGAAGTCTGCTGCCTCAAAGCACTGTTCCTTCGTATAGAGATGGCGAAAAGCGCAATGCCATCATAGCCGCCATGTCGAAACCCACCAAGGATGGCTTCTGGGAGTTGCAGCGCGACTATGTGCTGGCCAGCCCCAGCACCGCAGCAAGCTACTGCTCTGGTCGCAGTTGTAACGGATGGACGCATTGGATTAACGACGAAGGCCAGTCGCTGGATGAATTGTATAGAAACGAATGACTTAGTTTAATGAACCTTTGAAATCACTTAAAGTTTGTTTTTTGGTGTTCTCGCATATAGTCACGGGGTGACAGGCCATAGACATTCTTGAACATCGTGGAGAACGAGGCGGCGTTGGAGAAGCCGCAGGCATAGACTACTTCCGTGATGTTCATGTTCTGGGTAGCCAGCAAGTTGGCGGCCTGCTTCAGACGGAGGGTACGGATAAAGTCGTGTGGTGTCTGTCCCGTCAGCTCTTTCATCTTACGGTGCAGGTGAACACGGCTGATGCCCACCTCGTCGGCCACCATATCGACACTGAGGTCAGAGTTGTTCAGCTGACGGTTGATGGTGCTCATGATACGCTCCAGCAGCTTCTCGTCGGGCGATTTCATCTTGACCTCTTCCACCTGCTCTTCCAAGTGTTCGGTCCGTCCGAATTTCTGTCGGAGGATGCGGCGGGCATTGATGAGGTTGACGATGGTATGCCGCAGGATATCCATGTTGAACGGCTTTACGATATAGGCATCGGCACCGGTCTCCAGACCTTCCAGCTTGTCCTCGTCGCGGTTCTTGGCCGTCAGCAGGATAACCGGAAGGTGGTTGGTCTGCGGATTCAGCTTCAGGCGTGAGCACAGCGTGTTGCCGTCCATCTCGGGCATCATTACATCGCTGATGACGATGCTCGGCTGTGAACGGTAGACTTCTGCCAGGGCATCGCGGCCGTTGGTACACGACCTGACGTCATAGTCCTTCGACAGTTCTTTCTCGATGTAGTCGCGTATCTCGTCATCATCTTCGGCAATGACGATGACGGGGCGCTCATCGGAACTCTCTTTCAGCAGCTGTTCCGTGGGAATGTTTTCTTCCTCTTCCTCAACGATGTTTAACAGCGTCGGGGCATCAACTTCCTCTTCCTTATTGGTGAGTATCTCCTCTGGCTTAAGGTGTTCGTTGCCAAGCGGGATGCAGACGGTGAACTCGCAGCCTTTCTCCAGGTTGCGGGCCTTGATGGTGCCATAGTGCAGCTCGACGAGCGAGCGTGTCAGGTCGAGGCCGATACCGGTGCCCGTATTCCTGTCGTTTGTATGTGAGGGCGACTGGTAGAAGCGCTCGAAGATACGGTCGAGCTTGTCGGCGGGGATCTGCTCACCGTCGTCGTTGATGGCGATGGTGACATTCTGGTCGTCGTGGGTGACGCGGATGCCGATATGTCCGCCGGCAGGTGTGAACTTGAAGGCATTCGACAGGATGTTGACGATGACCTTGTCGAAGTTCTGACGGTCGATCCATACGGGCAGTCGGTCGTCCTCATGCTCGAAGGTGAGGGTGATCTGCTTGGCATCGGCCTGCTGCTTGAAGAGGCCGTGGATATCCTGGATGAAGCCAATGAGGTCAGTCTCCTGCATCCGCAGCTGCATCATGCCCTTGTCAATCTTACGGAGGTCCATCATCTGGTTGATGAGGTGGAGGATACGCTCGGCATTACGCTTGATGGTCTCATAGACGTGGCGCCGCTGCGGATCCTTGTCCTGTTTCATCAGTGAGAGCAGCGGGGTGATGATGAGTGTCATAGGCGTACGGACCTCGTGGCTGATATTCATGAAGAAACGGAGCTTGGCCTCGCCCATCTCCTCGGCATGGATATGTTCTTGCAGGCGCAGACGGTTCTGCTCCTTGCGGCGACGGTTCATGAAGTGCTGCCAGGCGGCAAAGGCGAGGATCAGCAGATAGAGGCAGTAGGCCCATGCCGAACGGTACCACGGACTGTGGATGATGACCGTGAACACCTTTTCCGGGGTCTCGACATTATTACGCTCTGCCTTGACGCGGAAACGGTAGGATCCGGGGGGCAGGTGGGTGAAGGTGATCTCGTTGACACCGGGCTGGAGGCGGATGTAGGCCTCGCCGTTGATGCTATAGGAATAGGTGATGTGCTCCGGGTTGTCGTAGGTCAGCGTCGAGAACTGGATGGCGAAGTTGTTGTCGTGATGGGCCATCTGGAAACGGTTGGCAGCAATGACCGTCGTGTCGCAGACCTGGTAGCTGCCCGACATTGAGCCGCTGTTGATGGGCTGCTGGTTGACGATGAAGGTCACGAGCCGTACCTTGGCATCCCACTTGGCCTGCTGGATCCTCTCGGGGTGGAACCAGGTGATGCCACCCACGCCGCCGAAGGTCATTACCGTCCTGTCGTTCAGGTTGACGGTACAGGAGGCACCGTCGGAGAATTCATTCGACTGCAGGCCATTGTCCACGAAATAGCTCTGTGTCAGTCCTGTGCGGGGGTCGTGGCAGCAGAGGCCGTGGTCCGTACCGATCCACAGCTTCCCCTCGCGGTCTTGCTCGATAGAGGCAATGCCGTTGTCGGCCAGGCCTTTTTCCGTCGTATAGAGATGCAGGTCCTTCTTCTTCAGGTCATAGCAATAGAGGCCGTCATTAGTGCCTATCCAGAGGCGTGTGCCGTATTCCTTGACGATGCGTGACGGAGTGCCGTACTTGAGACAGTTCTGACCGAAGGTGCTTACCCAACTGTCTTTCTCGAGGTCCAGACAGCAGACACCCATCGTGGTGGCTGCATAGATCCGCTTGCCGTCGGCAGAGAGCGACAGGTTGGAGATGTAGTCGTTGACGATACAGTTGATTTTCCTGTCGGTCGTCGCCTTCTCCTGGGTGGTATAGGCTTTCAGCAGGTTGCCGGCGGCATTGATATGCAGCAGTCCATGGCCCATGGTGGCTATCCAGAGGTCGCCGTTCTTGGTGGATTGGATGCCGAAGGCACTACCGTTCTGATACAGCGGATATTTATGGTAAGAACTCAGATTGGCATCGATATAGCCGAATCCCTCGCCGTAGCTGCCTAACCAGATGCGCCCTGCGGCATCTTCGGCCATGCTCATCACGGAACTGGGATAGCCGCTCTTGAAATGCTTGATCAGGCGTTGCTGATGGTCCAGACAATAAATGCCGTCCTTGTCAGTTCCCACCCAGCAGCGGCCCTTGCTGTCGATGATCGTACTGATGACGCAAGCCTGACCGATGAGGTTACGGGTTCCCAGCTTGTAGCCGATATACTGGAACTCGCTGGTGGTCTTGGGCTGCATGTAGATGCCTTTCTGGAGCAGGCCTAACCAGATGTTGCCGCTGGCATCCTCCGCGATGGAATAGACCTTGCTCATCGAGAGGTCCACCTCGCGGTTGTAGTAGGGGTTGTCTTCCAATGTCCCGGTCTTCGGGTCGTAGATGGAGACACCGAGACCGTCATAGCCGATTATCATCCGTCCGTCCTTTGTACAGTAGAGGGCAGAGACGTGCTTGTCGCCGGTCACATCAAGGTGTCTGAATGTCCCATCCTTGGCATTCCGGACAAGGACGCCGTGGTTGGAGGTTCCGACATACAGGTTGTCTTCCTTGTCGATACAGAGCTGGCGCATCGTGGAGCGTTGCGCGTCGTCGGAGAAATATTTCCTGATGCTTTTCCCGTCATATTCGATGAGGCCCTGGTCGTTGGTGACCATCCAGACGTGTTCGTGGGCATCTTCGGCGAGGGCATTGACCGTCAGCACCTCTTTCAAGGGGCCGTTCTGCTGCTGGGCATGGCTGCTGTCGGTCATCTTCAGCAGACCGTGGCCGGAGGTGCCTGCCAGAATATCGCCGTTCTTCCGGAACAGGAAGCAGGTCATATAGCAGGGCACGACATGTCCGTCGAGGTCCTTGACCTCTACATTGCGGAATGTGTTGCCGTCGTAAGTCTGGAGGGCGCCGTACATGCCTAAGTAGAACAGGCCGGCCTTATCCTGGGCGATACAGTTGACATAGTTGCTGGCCATGCCGTTCTTCATCTCGTTCTCCTTCTTGATAATATGGAACTGGTAGCCGTCGTATTTGTTGAGGCCGTTGCGGGTGGCCACCCAGATGAAGCCTTCGTGGTCGAGATAAACCTGATTCGTGAAGCTGCTGGAGAGCTGCTTGTCAGCATTGAACAGCTTTCCCGTCTGTGCCGACGTGGGCAGGCTGGAAATGAAAAGTATAGTAATAAGTATAATTAGAACTTTACGTATCATTCGTATTGGTAGTTTCTGATTTTATCAAAATACGGTGCAAAGATATAACCTTTTTTTGGTATCACCAAGAAAATTTTACTTTTTCTCATAGTTTTTTTGTTTTTTGTCTTGTAACTTGTTACAATTTGCAAATTCCATGTTACATATCGTAATGTCATTTTGCGATATTATATGTAAATTTGCACCGTCAAAACATGCAAACAGTTTTTTAGGTTAGTTTTATATAGTTAATAGTTAGTTTTTGTGCGACCTTTAATTGATCAGCCATGAGCCAAACGGCCGGTGTTGCAGCAGCAGTAGCAAATGCGGCACCGGCCTTGATGTGAAAATAAGTTTAACAAATATTGTATGATTCAAAAACCAAACGAAATGAAGAAATTTATGATCGGAATGCTGCTGGTGCTGACAAGTACCGCGGCAATGGCCCAGTGGGGACGCCCTGTGGACTATTTCGCAGGCCCCGGTTTGAAGGACGCCTACAAGGACTATTTTACCATTGGTGTGGCTGTCAATCAGAGAAACATCAGTGATCCCGCTCAGATCGAGATCATCAAGAAGCAATTCAACAGCGTTACCGCTGAGAACGACTGGAAACCCGGTGAGATCCACCCGAAAGAGGGCGTATGGAACTTCGAAAAGGCCGATAAGATCGCTGACTTCTGCCGTCAGAACGGTATTAAGATGCGTGGCCACTGCCTCTGCTGGCACAGCCAGTTTGCCGACTGGATGTTCACCGACAAGAAAGGAAAGCCCGTCAAGAAGGAAGTGTTCTATGAGCGTCTGCGCGATCATATCCTCACAGTAGTGAACCGTTATAAGGATGTGGTCTATGCTTGGGACGTGGTGAACGAGGCTATGGCCGACGACGGTCGTAGCTGGCCCGGACGTGAGGCCAGCCCTTACCGTCAGAGCCGTCACTTCCAGCTCTGCGGTGATGAGTTTATCGCCAAGGCTTTCGAGTTCGCCCGTGAGGCTGATCCCACAGGTGTCCTGATCTACAACGACTATAGCTGTGTGGATCCCGGTAAGCGCGAGCGTATTTATAATATGGTAAAGAAGATGAAGGATGCCGGTGTGCCCATCGATGGTATCGGTATGCAGGGCCACTACAACATCTATTTTCCTGAAGAGGATCAACTTGAAAAGGCAATCGAACGCTTCTCTGAGATTGTGAAGATTATCCATATCACGGAGCTCGACCTCCGTACCAACACCGAGAGTGGTGGTCAGCTGATGTTCGCCCGTGGCGAGGCAAAGCCCCAGGCTCCCTATATCGCCACCCTGCAGGAAGACCAGTATGCCCGTATCTTCAAGGTGTTCCGCAAGCATAAGGACGTGATTAAGAATGTGACCTTCTGGAACCTTAGCGATAAGGACTCCTGGCTTGGTGTCAACAACCATCCGCTGCCTATCGATGAGAACTTCAAGGCAAAGCGCTCATTCCAGATTATCCGTGACTTCGACGCTGCAGCTGACAATCGTGTGCCGAAGGAAGACTTCGTTCCCAACCCCATGAACCAGCCCGGACAGGAGTATCCTCAGGTGAATAGTGAGGGCTTTGCCCGCTTCCGTGTTGAGGCTCCCGATGCCAAGTCGGTGATTGTCAGCCTCGGTCTCGGCGGTCGTGGCGGTACCGTGCTCCGCAAGAATAAGGATGGTATCTGGACAGGTACAACCGAAGGTCCGATGGATCCCGGCTTCCACTACTATCACCTGACGATTGACGGTGGCGTGTTCAACGATCCCGGTACGCACAACTACTTCGGTTCCTGCCGTTGGGAGAGTGGTATCGAGATTCCTGCTCCCGATCAGGACTTCTATGCCTATCGCAAGGACATTGCCCACGGTAACATCCAACAGGTAATCTTCTGGTCTGAGAGCACAGGTAAGATGCAGACTGCCAATGTCTATCTGCCGCCTACCTACGGCAAGCTGGTGAAGGGCAAGCAGGAGCGCTTCCCCGTGCTGTACTTGCAGCATGGCTGGGGTGAAAACGAGACCAGCTGGCCCGTACAGGGTAAGGCCGGCCTGATCATGGATAACCTGCTCGCCGACGGTAAGATCAAGCCTTTCATCGTGGTGATGGCCTATGGTCTGACCAACGACTTCAAGTTCGGCTCTATCGGCAAGTTCACCGCCGAGGAGTTTGAGAAACTGCTCATCGACGAGCTCATCCCCCATATCGACAAGAACTTCCTGACGAAGGCCGACAAGTGGAACCGTGCGATGGCTGGTCTGTCGATGGGTGGCATGGAGACCAAGCTCATCACCCTGCGCCGTCCTGAGGTGTTCGGCTACTGGGGTCTGCTGAGCGGCGGTCAGTATGCACCTGAGGAGATCAAGGATCCGAAGTGTGTGAAGTACATCTTCGAGGGCTGCGGCTCTAAGGAGAATCCTGACGGCATCAACAAGAGCGTTGCCGACCTGAAGGCTGCCGGCTTCAATGCCGAGGGGCTGATCTCTGAGGGAACGGCCCATGAGTTCCTCACCTGGCGTCGCTGCCTGTATCAGATGGCTCAAAGTCTCTTCAAATAAACGAATATGACTATGATAAGGAAATCAATATTCTTGCTAAGTGTTGCTCTGGGAGCGACACTTAGTTGTTTTGCCCAAAACCAGTCTGCTGGCAAATACAAGTGGCAGGACCCGTCGCTGTCGAACAAGGAACGTGTAGAGAACCTCCTGTCAATGCTCACTCCCGAGGAGAAGGTGGGACTGATGATGAACAAGTCGGCCTCGGTTGACCGTCTCGGCATTCCCTCTTACAACTGGTGGAGCGAGGCCTGTCACGGTGTGCGTCAGGGCGGCTATACCGTCTATCCGCAGCCGATAGGCATGGCGGCAGCATTCAATGCCCAGCTGGTCTATGATGTGTTCTCGCAGGTGTCCGACGAGGCCCGTGCCAACTGGAACCGTTCAGACCACAACATCTTCAACGTGCCGCAGGGTGTGACCTATTACCCCGGTAATCCCGAACTCACCTTCTGGTGTCCTAACGTGAATATCTTCCGTGACCCGCGATGGGGCAGGGGACAGGAGACCTGTGGTGAGGATCCCTATATGAATGCCGTGCTCGGCGTGCAGACCGTCCTTGGTATGCAGGGCAACGACGACCGCTACTTCAAGACCCATGCTTGTGCTAAGCACTATGCCGTACACAGTGGTCCGGAGCCTCTGCGCCACTCGATGAACGTGGAGCCTACGAACCGTGACCTCTGGGAGACCTATCTGCCGGCCTTCAAGGCATTGGTAAAGAAAGGAAACGTGCGCGAGGTGATGTGTGCCTACCAGCGTTTCGAGGGCAAGCCCTGCTGTGCCAGCGACCGTCTGCTCATCGACATCCTGCGCAACAAATGGGGCTACGATGCCATCGTGCTCACCGATTGCGACGCCATCAATAACTTCTTCAACCGTGGCCAGCATGAGACCCATAAGGATGGTCTCTCAGCATCTGTCGATGCCGTGCTCAACGGCACTGACTTAGAGTGCGGTAAGGTGTTCATGTCGCTCACCGAGGGCCTGAAGAAGGGACTCATCAAGGAAAGCGACCTCGACGAACATCTGCGTAAGACGCTTATGGGTCGTTTCGAGTTGGGTATGTTCGACCCTGCCGATATGCTCCCCTGGGCAAATCTCGGCCCTGAGGTGATCAGCAGTGAGAAGAACAACGCCCTCGCTACCCAGGCAGCCCGTGAGTCGATGGTGCTTTTGGAGAACAAAGGTAACGTATTACCGCTGTCGAAGAACATTAAGACCCTGGCCGTGCTCGGTCCCAATGCCGATGATATCGAGCTGTTGAACGGTAATTACGGTGGCACGCCTACCGATAACCACAAGCACTCGCTGCTCTCTGGCATCAAGGCCGCTGTGCCTGGTGCGAAGATCATCTACAACAAGGCCTGTGAGCTGAACGATGAGTATACTACCGTGCACCATCTGCAGGACTTCAACGGCGGCAAGGGCGTGATGGTGGAGTTCTTTAATAATAAGGAACTAGCAGGCGAGCCTGCCAAAACCGACTACTACAACGAGCTGAACTTCTCGACCTTCGGTGCCTGGGGCTTTGCTCAGGGCGTGAACCGTGATACCCTCTCTGTCCGTATCAGCGGACAGTATTTCTCTACCTTCACGGGTGAGATGAAATACACGCTGACCACCGACAACGGCTATGTGTTGAAGGTGAATGGCGAGGTGGTCGAGGAGGCGAAGGCCGGTGGCCGTCGCGGTTTTGGTTTCGGCTTCGGTCGTCGTGTGGAGTATAAGTCGTTCCCCGTTGAGGCCGGCAAGACCTACGATGTTGTGATAGAGTACAAGCACGGCAACGGACAGTTCGCCATGCTGCGTGGTGACATCTGTGAGCGTAATCTCGCCGACTTCACCGAGCTGGCCAAGGAGGTGAGCGTGGCTGACGCCATCATCATCATCGGCGGTATATCTGCCCGGATGGAGGGTGAGGGCGGTGACAAGCAGGACATCGAGTTGCCCAAGGTGCAGCAGATGCTCGTGAAGGCCATGCACCAGACGGGCAAGCCTGTCATCTTCGTCAACTGCTCCGGCTCTGCCATTGCTTTCGGCAGCGTCGAGGGTGACTACGATGCCCTGTTGCAGGCCTGGTATGCCGGTCAGGGTGGTGCGAAGGCCCTTGCTGACGTGCTCTTTGGCGACTATAACCCTGGCGGTAAGCTGCCCGTGACTTTCTATCGCTCGAACAGCGACCTGCCTGACTTCCTCGACTACTCGATGAAGAACCGTACTTACCGTTACTTCACCGGTGTGCCCCAGTATGCCTTCGGCTACGGCCTGAGCTATACGTCATTCAATGTGGGCAAGGGCAAGCTCTCGGGCAAGTCGATGAAGAAGAACGGCAAGGTGACGCTGACCGTGCCTGTGACGAATACTGGTAAGCGTGAGGGTACGGAGACCGTTCAGGTCTATGTGAAGGCCCTCGACGATGCCGGAGCCCCCATCAAGTCGCTGAAGGGCTTCCAGAAGCTGAGCCTGAAGGCCGGTGAGACACAGACGGCCACCATCACCCTCGACGGTGAGGCCTTCGAGTACTACGACGAGACTATCGACGAGCTCGCCGTCAAGCCCGGCCGTTATCAGATCCTCTATGGCACCTCGTCGCTCGACAGCGACCTGCAGGCCATTGACTTTGTTGTTAAATAAATGTTGATCAGAACGATGCAAAGAAGAATCCTGCTGATGTGGGTGATGTTGCTCACCTGTGTCATCGGCGCAAAAGCGGAGGTTGATCCCAACTTCCATATATACATCTGTTTCGGACAGTCGAACATGGAGGGCAATGCCCAGTGGGAGACTGTCGATAGGGAGGTGGATGCCCGTTTCCAGATGCTGGCCACCTGTAATTTCAGTTCGCCGAAGCGGACGTTAGGCAACTGGTACACCGCCAATTGTCCAATCGTCAGTCCTGACGGTAAGCTGGGCCCCACCGACTATTTCGGACGTACCATGCTTGCAGCCCTGCCCGCAGGGTCGAAAGTCGGCGTCATTGCCGTCGCCATGGGTGGCAGCCCGATAGAGATGTTCGATAAGGACAAGTACGAACAGAAGATGAAGGCGAATGCCAGTGAGTGGTGGGCCCAGTTGGCCAAGCGGCACTATGGCGGCAATCCCTATGGTCGTCTGATTGAGATGGGTAAGAAAGCACAGGAGGTGGGTGTCATCAAGGGCATCCTGCTCCATCAGGGCTGTTCCAACTGCGGTGACCCCAACTGGCCGAATATGGTGAAGAAGATCTATAACGACATGCTCACCGACCTCGGCTTGAAGGCTGCCGACGTACCTCTCTTCGTGGGTGAGACGGAGCGTGAGGATATGGGTGGCGGCTGTGCCTCCCATAATACGGTGGTCGCCAAGATCCCCTCTGTCATCCCCACGGGTCATGTCGTCAGCTCCGAGGGCATCCCCGGCAACGGCTCTGACCCCTGGCATTTCTCGGCTGCCGGCTACCGTACTTTCGGCAAGCGCTATGCCTACGAGGCCCTGAAGGTGATGGGTATGGAGACCAAGGCCGATGCCGCCTACGAGATGACCGACAATCTGAAGAAGTTCTTCACACTCTCCAAGTTCGAGGGCTCCGTCAGTCTTAAGGAAGGTTCCAAGGCGGAGTTCCCTGTCTGGGGCGTCTTTGCCGACGGTCATCGTGAGTACCTGTCGAAAGAGGTGACCATCAGCAGCAGCGACTTCACCATCGAGAACGGTAAGCTGGTTGCCAGCGAGGAGAAGACAGGCATCGTCACGGTGACCTATACCGACTTCTTGGGACAGCAGCACACCGGTGAGATCACCGTCATCGTGGGCGGCAGTGGCATCGGCCAGCGCTTCACCAGCCTCGATGCTATCGGCACCACGGCCTTCGCCATCATCAACGAGACGGAAGGCAAGGCCCTCTATGGCTCCGACAATCAGAACTTAGGCTACGACGTGCCCGAGAAGGCTTTCAATGACAACAACTCAGGCTATCTCTTTAAGTTGGAGAAAAGTAGTGCCGGCAACGGCCATCTGCTCCGTCTGATCACGCTTTCAGGTTCGGCCTATTCCATCTGGGGTAATCCGGGCTATCTGAACTCACAGCCCTTGGATGGCTGGTGTAGTTTCATCCTGGGCCTGAACAACCAGAACGGGCAGGATCTCAAGAATGGTGCTGTTTGGGATATCCAGTATGCCGACGGTAAGGGCTTCTCGCTGAAAAATGTCGGTACGGGCAAATACCTGAAGGATGCCGGTACGGCCAACAACGACAATCCCACCTATTTCACCTTCTGTACGCTTGGCGGTTCAACTGCCATCAGCACCGTCCGCCACACAGCAGCCGACGATGACGCCATCTACGACCTCAGTGGCCGACGTGTGACTGCCAGAACATTGAAGCCTGGCATCTATATCAAGTCCGGTCGTAAGATAGCGGTCAGGTAAGCCTACAGATAGGTATTGTCATCAATACCCTTGAACATCGTGAGGAAGCGCTGGGCGCGCCGTTGCAGCCGCCCCGTTTCCTCACGAAATTTTTCCGGAATAGCCGAGCCTGTATATTCTTCTTTGAACGTACTCTTGCGCAGCATGGAGATGTCGAGGTAGCCGGGCTGGCCGTCATATCTCTTGGCCATGAAACGCAGCAGACGCTTGCCGTCGAACCACATCCGCAGCTCGTAAGGTGTAAACTCGCCGAGGACCACGTCGGGCGTGAGGGCATAGATGAACATCACCTGTCCCTTGTCGTCGTAGAGATATTCCTCGTAGAACTCACGGGCGGCGAAGTTGTATTTGGCCGTCGTGAAGCGCAGGTAGTGTGGCGGATAGGGGTCGCCCTCCTCCTTGGGTGGCAGTTCGCCGTAGTACATACGGATGTTTTCCTTGTGCGGGCCGGTGGCAGGCAGGTTCTGCACCACGTGCAGGTCGAAATACTCGGGTGGCATGGCCGACATACCCTCCTTGTCAGGCGTCATCCGTGCCATCATCTCATGCACTTCCTGATAGGCCTTGCGGATGCTCTCAACGGTGTTGGAGCCCGCCGTTGCCTTCTGTGCGCTGGCACACAGTGCCCACAGCGCACAGAAGAATGTGAATGCTATTGTCTTTCTCATCTTTGTCAAGCGTCAATAGAGGAGGAACTTGTCGATGTATTGTTCAACGATGGGGTACTGGCTCTCGGGGAGCATACAGTGGGGATGGTTGCCGACAATGTCCCACGCCATGCGGTCGCCGATATCGAAGAATTCCCATACCTTATGGGCAGCCTCTGCCGAGACACGCATCGACTCGTCGGCCAGCCATTTGTAGTCGGGATTACCCAAGAGCAGCAGGGCTCGCGGACAGACCATCGTGCAGAGCTCGTGGTGGTCGTAGGGCAGACGGTAGACACTGTCGCCTGAGAAGTTGGTGCGCTGGCTCTCGAGGAACCAGTGATAGTCGGTCTTCTCCAGGCACTCCACGCTGTCCATCTTGTGGGAGATGCGCCAGGCGGCAGCACCGCCGCCACCAGGCTCCTGGGCGATGGTGAGGGCCACACGCTCGTCGAAGGCGCCGCAGAAGAGGGCCATCTTGCCTGCGTAGGAACAGCCGGAGACCCCAATGCGCTTCGTGTCGATCTTGGTGATCTCAGGGCCTAACTGATAGAGGGCGTCGATGATACGGCTGAAGCCCCAGGCCCATTCGCTATAGGCACCGTTGTCCCTGAGGGCAGGGTAGAGGCGGTCGAAGTCGTGCTCGCCACGTTCGTGGTGACGACCCCACTGTCCGTAGTCGTTGACCTGCTTCTCGTGGAAATTAAGGATGGCGATAGGTCGTTTGTCGAAGATCTGCTTGGGCAGCGACAGACGGCTGGTGCCGATCATCAGGGCATAGGGCGGCTTGCCGACGGAGGGGTAGTGGATGGTGGACTTGAGCGTCAGGGTGTGGCCCTCGACGGTGATATATACTAATAAGGTGTCGCCGACCATACGGGCACTGACGGCTCCTGACGGCACGGCGGGCTTGGTGCCGATGCCGTAGTGCTGGATCTGGTGGGCAATCTCGCTGCGGCGGCGCGACCAGTCGCTGAAAGTCTTGACGCTGCCCTTGCCGTCGGCCCATTTGAGCGGGTCGGGCAGTTCCTCGATGACGGGCAGGTCACTGACCTCGGGCATGGCGGGTGCCTGGAACCGGCTGCCGGTGTTCTCTGACTGATAGACTCTCGGGATGTTGCCCTGACTCCTTTTTTGTGCCCCTGCTACGATACTGACGGCCAACAGGGCGGCGGTGATGATGATTCTGAACATGATATAATATCGTTAAAACGCTGTTTACGGTGCAAAGATAGTGTTTTTTTCCGAAACTATCAACGAATGTTACAAACACAAAAACTTTTGATACATTCGTGGATTGTTTTATGGCTGATATTTCGTAATTTTGCAGCAAATTAATATAATGTAGATCATGAGAAGATTTTTTGTTTGGCTTGCAATGACGAGCCTGGTATTGATTGCAAAGGCGCAGCCGATGGCTTCGCCTAACGGGAAACTGATTATGGCGGGAAAAGGTGGCGGACTGACCCTCAGCTACCAGAACCAGAAGGTGCTGGACATCCCGTCGGTAGGATTTGAGGGCTTCGACGCTCCCTTGGCGCTGAAATTCGTCAGGCGCGTGAATGCCGATTATATGATGCTGGCCGGCAAACGGCTCCATTGTGTCAATGCGGCGAATGAGTTCCAGGCACAGTTGGACGAGAACACGCGGATGGTGGTGAGGCTCTACAACGACGGTCTGGCCTTCCGCTATGAATACAAGAACTTGCAGGACAGCAAGGTGCCCGTTGAGCAGACGGCTTACGTCATCCCCGAGGGTACGAAGCGCTGGATGCAACAATGGAGCGATGGCTACGAGGGCTTCTTCCCGCTATCGACTACGGCCAACGTGAAAACCTTGGGTGGTTTTGGCGGGTCGGTGGTCCAAAAGGACATTAACACCCACTGGGGCTATCCGCTGCTGATGGAGGCCGCCGACGGTGTGTTTGCCCTCATTACCGAGGCCAACATCGAGCGTCGGCAGAGTGCTTCGAGCCTTTTCAATAAAGGCGAGGTGTTCAGAGTTGTGCCCGACAAGAACGAATTTCTGTTGACGGGCAATTGGCATACGCCTTGGCGCGTTGTCATCATCGGTACACTGGCTGATGTCGTGCAGTCGACGCTGGTGACGGATGTCAGCGAACGCTCAAAGCTGGCTGATACCAGCTGGATCAAGCCTGGTGTGGTGTCGTGGATTTACTGGGCTTACAATCATGGTTCCAATGACTATAATATCATCAGGAAATATGTGGATATGGCTGCTACGCTGCATCTGCCCTACGTGTTGATCGATGCCGAGTGGGACGAGATGGACAAGTTGGCTTCCAACGAGGGAAAGACCATCGAGGATGCGGTGAAGTATGCTATCTTCAAGGGCGTGAAGCCTCTGATATGGTACAATTCGTCGATAGGCTGGGTGAATGGTGCCCCTGGACCGAAGTTCCGTCTGAACAAGGCTGAGGACCGTGAGAAGGAGTTTGCCTGGTGCGAGAAGATTGGTGTGGCAGGTGTGAAGATCGACTTCTTCAGCGGCGACAACCAGGCAAATATGGACTATTGCCAGGATCTGCTGGAGAGTGCCGCCTGTCATCACCTGTTGGTCAACTTCCACGGTGCTCCCATCCCTCGTGGTTGGCAGCGCACCTATCCAAACCTGCTTTCCACAGAGGGCGTCTATGGTGCCGAGTGGTATAACAACGTGCCTCACTTTACGAAGAAGGCAGCCAGCCACAATGCCATGTTACCCTTCACACGAAATGTCATCGGCCCGATGGACTATACCCCCTGTGCCTTCAGCGACTCACAGCATCCGCATATCACCTCGAATGCCCATGAGCTGGCCCTGACGGTGCTCTTCGAGAGTGGTCTGCAGCACCTGGCCGACCGTCCCGAGAGCTTTCTGGCGCAGCCTCAGGAGGTGCAGGACTTCCTGTCGAAGCTGCCCAGCGTATGGGATGAGACATACCTGATCTCCGGCTACCCCGGTGAGTCGGTGGTTATGGCCCGTCGCAACGGCGATGTCTGGTATGTGGCAGGCATTAATGGCAAGGATGAGAGTGAAGAGTTAAAAGTAAAGAGTGATAAACTTGCTGCCGCCATTGAGGAGGGAGAGGTGACGGTGGCTTTCTTCGACAAGGGAGAGCATGGCTGGGATATTAAGACCGGCTTGGAGACGTTGCCGACGGTGGTGCGTTGCATCCCACGTGGCGGATTCGTCTTTGTTGTCAAGCGGAAGCCGACGGTGGCCCGCATCGACAGTCCTGACGGAAAGATGACCGTCAGCGTGAGCGACGAGAATGGCTGTCCCACTTATCAGGTGAGCCGTCAGGGTACGGTGTTCATCGAGAGTTCTCCCCTCGGTCTGATCACGAATGTCGAGGATCTGACGAAGGGCCTGAAGATGAAAGGCTCGGAAATAAAGAAGGTGACAGGTGAATACACCTTGAACACCATCAAGCAGCGCCACGTCAGTTACGAGGCTACGGAGTGCGTCTGCACCTTCGAGAAGGATGGCCGTCAGGTCTTGGATATCATCTTCCGTGTGAGCAACCGCGACGTGGCCTACCGCTACCGTGTCTATCCGAAGAGGGATACCCGTGTGGCTGTCGTTGAGCGTGAGGTGAGCGGTTTCGTGCTGCCGGAGGGAACGACCACGTTCCTCTGTCCGCAGTCAGGACCGATGGGCGGCTTTGCCCGTACCTCTCCCAGCTACGAGACCTCATACACCCTCGACGATGCCCCTGGCAAGAACGGCTGGGGTGAGGGCTATACCTTCCCCTGTCTGTTCAAGACACCCAAGGGCTGGGTCATCATCAGTGAGACCGGCACCGACGGCGACTATGTGGGTTGTCGTCTGCTGAACGAGGGTGGCACGAAGTATGCCATCGGCTTCCCGCAGCCCGGCGAACTGAACGGCATCGGCTCGGTGACACCATCTATCACGCTGCCTTCGGAGACACCATGGCGTACGCTGACCCTTGGCGAGACACTGGCCAACATCGTGGAGACGACCGTGGCCAACGACCTGGTGCAGCCGAAGTACAAGGCCTCGAAGGACTATACTTACGGCAAGGGTATGTGGTCATGGATCATCGGTATGGATCCCAGCTGTAACTTCGATGAGCAGAAACGTTATGTGGACTTCGCCGCTGCGATGGGCTACCGTTCGCTGCTCGTCGATGCCCTGTGGGATGTGCAGATCGGCTATGAGAAGATGGCCGAGCTGTCGCGCTATGCCCAGTCGAAAGGTGTAGGACTCTTCCTGTGGTATAACTCCAATGGCAGTTGGAACGATGCCCCTCAGTCGCCGAAGGGAAAAATGGACAAGTCGGGCGTGCGCCGTCAGGAGATGAAATGGATGCAGGACAATGGTATCCTGGGCATCAAGGTCGATTTCTTCGGTGGCGACAAGCAGCCGATGATGCAGCTCTACGAGGATATCCTCACCGATGCCAACGACTTCGGCCTGCAGGTCATCTTCCATGGCTGTACCCTTCCCAGAGGCTGGGAGCGGATGTACCCCAACTACGTGGCCTCTGAGGCGGTACTGGCTTCTGAGAACCTGCACTTCGGACAGGGTGCCTGCGATGCGGAGGCCCGCAATGGTGCCACTCATACCTTCATCCGCAATACCGTCGGCTCGATGGACTTCGGCGGCTCGGCCCTCAACAAGCGCTACAGTGCCGACAACCAGCACGGCACGGTCCGTAAGACCAGCGATGTCTATGCCCTCGCCACGGCAGTGCTCTTCCAGAGTAGTGTGCAGCACTTCGCCCTGGCACCCAACAACCTCAATGATGCGCCTGCATGGGCAATGGACTTCATGCGTCAGGTGCCCACGACATGGGATGAGGTGCGCTTCATCGACGGCTATCCTGGCAAGTATGCCATCATCGCCCGTCGCTGTGGCGACAAGTGGTACGTGGCAGGTATCAATGCCGAGGAACAGCCCCTGAAGAAGACTGTGACGCTGCCGATGTTCGAGAAGAACGCGCAGCTGACGGTCTATAGCGACGATGCCCAGCTGAACGGCAGTGTCCAGACGCTGAAGCAGAACAAGAAACAACAGGTGACGCTCACCATCCCCTGCAATGGCGGTGTCGTCATCATCAATCAGTAACCAATAAAACCAATCCATAAGATGAAAAAAGTATTATTCCTTTTCCTTTCGTTCTTTGCCGCAATGACGGTGAAGGCACAGAATCCTTATCTCCCCCTTTGGGAGCATCTGCCTGACGGCGAACCCCGTGTGTTTGAAGATCCTGACAATCCAGGAAAGTTCCGTGCTTATATCATCGGTTCGCACGATGTGACTTACTCAGCCTACTGCGGCCCTGATATCCGTATGTGGTCGGCACCTGTCGAGGACTTGTCGCAGTGGCGCGACGAAGGCCCTATCTTCACTTGGTATGTCGATGGACAGTGGGACACTATGTTTGCACCCGACCTTGTGGAAGTGAAGGATAAGGCGACAGGCAAGAAGACCTACTACCTCTATCCCCATAGCCGTGGCTGGCGTCGTACGCCGATGGTGTGTAAGGGCGACCGTCCCGACGGTCCTTTCACCCCCATCAACCTGACTGAGGATGGCCGTCAGTGCCTGCCTGGCTCACTGATCGATTTCGATCCCTCGGTGTTCATCGAGAACATCACCGACAAGAAGGACAAAGACTACAATATCGGTTTCCGTGCCTACGTGTTCTACGGCTTCCAGCACTCCACTGCCTGTGAGCTGGATCAAAACACCATGTACTCCAAGCGTGAGGGTACGGAACTCATCGATCCTTTCATTCCTGCCAGCAGTGCCGACGGTCGTCTGCTCGACAAGCCGGGCAGCGAGTATAAGGCCCTCTATCAGGGTCAGAACCCGCTCGACTTCAATTTCTTCGAGGCCAGTAGCATCCGTCAGGTGGGCAACAAGTACGTGATGGTGTTCTCCGGCTACAGCGGCAAGGAGTACGGTCTGGGCAATACCAACTCCGCCCTCCGCTATGCCTTCGGCGACTCTCCCCTTGGCCCCTGGCGTTCTGGTGGCGTGCTCGTCGATTCCCGTGGTGTCGTGACGGGTGAGGATGGTACCAAGCTCATCACCACCAACTTCGGCCACAACACCCACGGCTCTATTCAGGAGATCAACGGCCAGTGGTACGTGTTCTACCATCGTCCGCCGCGCGGCTTCGGCAATGCCCGTCAGGCCATGGTGGCTCCCGTGAAGATCACCTGGGACAAGAAGCCCGTGGCCAAGGGCGGTGTCGTGAAAATCACCGGTTACGACCCCTTCGCCAAGAACAACGAGTGGGTGGCTGCCGCCGCTGATGGAAATACCTATACGGGTGCCGAGGTGACCAGCGAGGGCTTCCAGATCTTCGGTCTGCCTCCCTACGCCTATTATTCTGCCGGTCTGGCCTGCTTCGTATATGGCGGCACTAACGCCAACGAGTGGATGCAGGACAACCACGACATTTGGAACAACTCGATGGATCTTGCTGGCATCACCAATGGCGGTATCGTCGGCTTCAAGTACTTTGGTTTCGGCGGACTCGACAAGGATACCAAGGGTTGTAAGGCCTTCGAAGGTATCAAGAAAGGTGACAACGCCCATCTGTACCTGAACCTGACCTACAGCGGCAAGGGTGCTTTCAAGATTCATGTCAAGCTGGATGATCCCTGGAAGGGTAAAGAACTCGGCGTCATCTATGTCGGCGATAAGACTCCTACCAATCAGGCGGTTACGATTTCTCATTTGGTTCCTGATGTGGAAGGTCTGACTGGCAAGCACGCCATCTATCTTGTTGTCGAGGGGCCTGAGGTACAGGCTCCGCAACACCCCCAGTGGGGTCGTCGTCCCCAGCAGCCGCAGCGTCCGCAGGGCCTCTTCGACCTTCACGGCATCGGATTTACCAAGACTGATGCCCGCCCGGTTTCTATGGTGCCACAGGTCACCATCACCGCTGACGGCAAGAAACTGACCATCCCCAATACGCCTATTCGCTTCAACAACCAAAACGGTTATGCTGACCAGGTCCGCTATCAGGTCTATGGTCCGCTGAAGGCTGACACCAAGCTCCAGGCTACATCTGATGCTCCTGATGGTGTGAAGTTCGAGATCAGCCCCATCGTCGAGGGTCGTGCCACCATCAAGGCCACCTACAAGGGTCTGACGAAGATATTCTTAATCAATTAATCACTAGGTGACGATGAAACGAAAACTGTTTATGATAGTGCTGGCCTGCGTTGCGTTGACTTCGCAGGCCCAGCAGCACAGGTTATGGTACAGCCAGCCGGCCAGTCATTGGCTGGAGGCTCTGCCCGTAGGAAACTCCCATCTCGGCGCGATGGTCTATGGCGGTACGGATACTGAGGAGATACAGCTGAATGAAGAGACATTCTGGAGCGGCTCGCCTCACAACAACGACAGCAAGGAGTCGCTGGCGGTGCTGCCTGAAGTGCGCAAGCTGATCTTTGCTGGTCGCGAGAAAGAGGCTGAGAAACTGATCGACCAGCACTTTGTGAAAGGTCCTCACGGTATGCGTTTCCTGCCCTTGGGCAGCGTGAAGCTCAACTTAGGCCATAAGGACGTGAGCCAGTATGAGCGTGCCCTGAACCTTGGCGATGCCACCGCTACCACCTCTTATATATATAATAATGTAAGGTACGAGCGCACCGTCTTTGCCTCGCAGGCCGACAACGCCGTCATTGTGCATGTCAAGGCCGACAAGAAAGGCGCCCTCTCGTTCAACGTCGCTTTCGACACCCCATTGGAGGCGAAGGTGTTCCCTCTGTCCGTCTCAGGAAAGAAGCCCTATCTGCACCAGATCTCCGCAACGGTGAAAAATGTGGAGCAGGAGGGTATTCAAGGCGGCTTGACGGCTGAATGCCGTGTGGAGGTTATGGCGGCCGATGGCGTGGTGACGCTCGACAACCAGGAGCTGAAGGTCTCCGATGCCACCGAGGTCACCCTCTACATTGTGGCTGCTACCAACTTCGTGAACTACCAGAATGTGAGCGGCAACCCCACGAAGAAGAACAATCAGGTGTTGGGCAGTCTGCGCGGCAAGTCTTACAGGCAACTGCTGAAGGCACATCTTCAGAAGTACCAGGAGCAGTACAACCGCGTGTCGCTCACCCTGCCGAAGTCAGAGAACTCCGCCCTCGAGACCGACAAGCGTCTGGCATCCTTTGCAGGTGCTGACAACGACCTCGACATGGTATCGCTGATGATGCAGTATGGCCGTTATCTGTTGATCTCCTCGTCGCAGCCCGGCGGACAGCCCGCCAACCTGCAGGGCGTATGGAACGACAAGATGAATGCCCCCTGGGATTCGAAGTACACCATCAACATCAATGCCGAGATGAACTATTGGCCCGCCCTCGTGGGCAACCTCGCCGAGACCCAGCAGCCGCTCTTCTCAATGATCCGCGACCTGAGTGTGACGGGTGCCAAGACCGCAGCGACGATGTATGGCTGCAAGGGCTGGGTGGCTCATCATAATACTGACCTCTGGCGTATTGCCGGACCTGTCGATGGTACGCCCTGGGGCATGTTCCCTACGGGAGGCGCCTGGCTGACGACTCACCTCTGGCAGCACTATCTCTATACGGGCGACAAGAAGTTCCTGGCAGACTATTACCCGGTGATGAAGGGTGCTGCCGACTTCCTGTTGGACTATCTGCAGCCCTATCCAGCCGATGGTGAGCTGAAGAATGCCGCCGGCTGGCTTGTGACTGTTCCTACGGTATCGCCCGAGCACGGCCCACAGGGTAAGGGTACCAACGTCACCGCCGGTTCCACGATGGACAACCAGATTGTCTTCGATGTACTCACCCAGACGCTGAAGGCCATGAAGGTGCTCGGCATCAAGGATGCGGCCTACGAGACACGCCTCGCTGAGGCTGTCGCCCAGCTGCCGCCGATGCAGATCGGACGTCACGGTCAGTTGCAGGAGTGGCTCATCGATGCCGACGATCCGAAGGATGAGCACCGTCATATCTCTCATCTCTACGGCCTCTATCCCTCAAACCAGATCTCTCCCTATTCGCATCCGGAACTCTTCAATGCGGCTGCCACGACATTGCGGCAGCGTGGCGATATGGCTACGGGCTGGAGCTTAGGCTGGAAGACCAATTTCTGGGCACGTATGCTCGATGGCGACCATGCCTTCCAGATCATCAAGAATATGCTGCATCTGCTGCCCGAAGACCGGAAGATGCGTGAGTACCCCGACGGACGTACCTATCCCAACCTCTTCGATGCCCATCCGCCATTCCAGATCGATGGTAACTTCGGCTGTGCTGCCGGCATCTGTGAGATGCTGCTGCAGAGTCACGACGGTGCCGTCCACCTGTTGCCGGCCCTGCCCGTCAGCTGGGATAAGGGCGAGGTGAAAGGCCTGTTGGCACGTGGCGGCTTTACCGTTGACATCAGCTGGCGTCAGTGCCGCGTGGCCTCGGCCACCATCACCTCGAAGCTCGGTGGCAAGCTGCGCCTGCGTTCCTACTGGCCCTTGGAGGGCAAGGGCCTGAAGCCCGCTGAGGGGGAATGTCCTAACGAGTTCCTGGCTCCTGCGGCTATCCGTCAGCCTCTCACGTCTCCAGAGGCCCCCAAAGGCCCTGCATCGCCCCGACGTGGCGGCCCGAGCGGCATCAAGCGTGTCTATGAGTATGACCTCGACACGGAGGCAGGCGGAACCTATACCGTCACCATGCCGCTGGCTGCCCAGTATGAGACCATCTCTGACGAGAGCATCCATAACCCCATGCTTTGGGCTGACGTGCCCGATCCGGATGTCATCCGCGTGGGCGATACTTTCTATCTCGTCTCCACCACGATGCACCTCATGCCTGGTGCCCCTGTGATGAAGTCGAGGGACCTGAAGAACTGGGAGACCGTCGGCTATATCTTCGACAAACTGACTGACTCGCCGAAGTACGATCTCCAGCAGGGTACGGTCTATGGCCGCGGACAGTGGGCTACGTCGCTGAAGTATCACAAGGGGAAGTTCTACGCACTCCTGGCTCCCAACGAGCAGGGCGCGATGGGCGATACCTATATCTTCTCTGCCGAGAAGGCTGAAGGCCCTTGGACGATCGTGTCGCGTATGCGCCATTTCCACGACTGCTCGCTGTTCTTCGACGATGACGACCGTGTGTATGTCATCTACGGCACCGGTGAACTGATGGAGCTGAAGCCAGACCTCTCTGATGTCATAGAGGGCACCTATATGCGTATCTTCCAGCGCGAGCCCGACGAGAGTGGTCTCCTTGAGGGCAGCCGTGTCATCAAGCATAACGGCAAGTACTATCTGCTGATGATCTCCCATGCCTACGCACCGGGACAGCACCGCCGTGAGGTCTGCTACCGTGCTGACGACATCCACGGCCCCTACGAGAAGCAGGTCATCCTGGAGAGTGAGTTCGGCGGCTTCTCTTACGAGGCACAGGGTACCATCGTCGACTCGCCGTCTGGCGACTGGTACGGCATCATCTTCCAGGATCGTGGTGGTGTGGGCCGTGTGCTGACCGTCATGCCTTGTCGCTGGATCAACGGCTGGCCGATGCTGGGCGATGAGAATGGCAAGGTGCCCGACACCGTGCGTCCCTTCATCACCGGCGAACCTGTCACGGGCATCGTGAAGGCCGATGACTTTTCGGCACCGAAGCTTGGACTCCACTGGCAGTGGAACCATAATCCTGCCGACAATGCCTGGAGCCTGACGGAGCGTCCTGGATTCCTGCGGCTGAAGACCAACCGTGTAGTGCCGAACATCTATTTCGCCCTGAATACGCTGACGCAGCGCATGGAAGGCCCCACTTGCAGCGGTGCCATCGTGATGGATCTCTCGAAGATGAAGGATGGCGACTGCGCCGGCTTTGCTGCCTTCAATAGTGACACTGGTGCGCTGACCGTCAAGAAACAGGGTAAGCGTCTGGTGCTCGAGATGAGCGAGCAGGTCGTGAGGCTGAAAGGTCAGGACAAGGAGATCGACAATGTCGATGAGAAGGTCATCGAGAGCGTCGATCTGAATCAGGACAAGATATGGCTCCGTATTGACGGTGACTTCCGCCCGAGCGATAATGGCCGTTTCATGGGTGGCAGGGATACGGCAACGTTCTACTACAGCCTCGACGGTGAGCAGTGGACGAAGATCGGCTCTGACTACCGCCTGCGCTTCGACTGGCAGCGCTTCTTCATGGGCTCCAAGTTCGCCATCTTCAATTACGCCACCAAGTCATCCGGCGGCTATGTCGATGTCGATGCCTTCGATTACCACAAGGACTAAAAAAAAAGGAAGCCCCGCCAATCGGCGGGGCTTCCTTTTTTTTTAGTGGTTGCGGAAGTTCCACTTCGAGTTGTCGCTGCTGAAATCCCACTCGGCGAGGGTGGGGGTGGAGTCGGCAACGCTGTAGATGCAGTAGCGGGTGTTGACAGCCTGCTCACCGGGGATGCGCTTCGGCATGATGCGGAAGGTGCCGTCGGTGGCCTGCTCGATGCGCCACAGCTGCTCGTCGGCACCTGTGTAGGCGGGAACAGAGGTCAGTTCCTTGTCGGCAGTGGCAGCCAGTGCGCGCTCAGTGCCCTCGATGGTAATCTTGAAGTAGGGGTTGCTCAGGTAACCGCCGGCCTCGTTGACCGGGGTGATGGTCCAGCGCTGGTGGGGACGGAACATATAGTCGCCGCAGCGCACGGGGATGTCACCCTCGGGCCATGAGCCCTTCACCTGGTCGAGCGTCTGGTTGGGAACGGGCTTCGGAGGCTCCTGATCTGCCTGAGGTCTGCCGAAGAAGCCGCCACGACGGGCCACATTCATGCGGACAAAATCGACGGCCAACTCAAGGGCATAGCCGCGACGCTCGCTCTCGATCTCGAAGGTGCCGCCCTTGAACTTCTCGCCACCGACGGGCCAGTCGTTCTTCCAGAGCAGGGGATGGATGGCCAGTACGCTGCTGCCACCCTGGTCCATGTCGGCCTCCCAGTGGAACGACATCACCTCGATGCCATCGTCGATGATGGTGCGTCCGAAGTGTCCGGCACCGGTCTTGCGGTCGCCAGCGGCGATGACCATCTTGCCACCACCGTGGTACATGTCGCGGCCCACATTATCGATATAAGGTCCCTGAACGCTCTTGGCGCGGCCCACCACGATGTTATAGGTGGAGTTCACACCGTCGCAGCAGGTGCCGTGGGTGCCTAAGAGGTAGTACCAGCCGTTGCGGTAGATGAGGTCGGAGGCCTCACAGTCGATGGCGATGTCCTTCTCCTTGTTGCCGCTGACACGGAAGCCCGTCTTCGGATCCAGCTCGATGAGGCGGATGGTGCCGAAGTAGGTGCCGTAGCTGGCCCACAGGCGACCTGTGGTGGGGTCGAGGAGCAGGCCCGGGTCGATGGCGTCTTGGTCTTCCATACCGTCGGAGGCACAGACCTCGACGGCGGTGCTCCACTTGAAGTCGGGCGACTTCGGGTCGAGCGTCTTGTTCCACATGGTCAGGATGCGGCCGCTGTGACCGCCGCCTAAGCCACCACCGGTGGCACCGTAGATGCAGAGGTAGCGGTCGCCGATCTTCAGCATGTCAGGAGCTGCACCGCCGCCGGGACGGTCAGCGCCGCTGTGCCACGACCAGCCGTCGTCAGAGATGATACCGCCGCCGCCAGTGCCGAAGGTGTAGTACTTGCCGTCGCACTCGGCGAGGGTCGAGGGGTCGTGGATATAGGGTGCGCCTATTTGCGCCACAGAAGTTAAAAGTGAAAAGTGAAAAGTGAAAAGTACAAGGATCACTTTCACGATATTGATGCTATAATTAATCTTTTTCATTGCTTTATCTTTCATTTAGTTTACACTTTTCACTTTTCACTTCTCACTATTCACTACTTTGTAGTTCTTTACAGGGTTACCTTTCTCGTCGATGAAGCGGACACAGAAGTCGCTCATGCCCGGGCCGTTGATGATGGCGCCGCGCAGGATGTTACGTCCCTTCTTCAGGGTCAGACGTGGAGAGACGGCGTCGTCCTTCACCATACGGCGGTCGCCGGAGAGCAGCAGCGTCTCCTGGCCGTTGAGCCACCACATGGAAGCGGAGTTGGAGCCGACGGCCAGACGGACGTTCTCAATGTCCTCGTCGCAGTCGATGATAGTGACGGCCCAGAAGAGCACGCCATAGACCTTCTCGCCATATTTCTCTGCGAAGCGGAACAGCTTGACGTTCATGTTCTCACTGTCGAGGGCATGCCAGGTGAGGTTCTGGGTGACGGTCTTCACTTCCGGCTTGGCGGGTTCAGCCTGGCCGAAGCCGCGGCCGAAGCCTGCGGGAGCCTGCTCCTGCTTGAAGGTGGCCTTCACCTTCTGGCCGTTCTTCGGCACGATGGTCTGCTGACCCTTGAAGTACTCCCTGTTGAAGTGCTCGCGCAGGTAGCTGTCGGTGAAGACGGTGTTGCCGCTGTTGGGCTTGTCGATGGGCTCCAGGAGCAGCCAGCGACGGATGAAGCCCTCGTCGTCGGGCTGTGCCGACGGGGTGGTGACGGGCGAGAAGTACTTGGGACGGTTCTTGAACTGTACCCAGTCGATGCTGAGGGCACCGTCGCCCTCGTTGGTGATCACTAAGTTAGTGACACCCTTCGGCGTGTATTCCAAAGTGGCCGTCTGTGTGAGCCACTGGTTGCGCAGGTCGCGGTTGAAACGCATCATCATGGGGTTGGCAGCAGCACCGGCGGGGGGCTCTGGCGGCCTCACCGTCATCTTGAAGCGGGCAATGACCTTACCCTTGGCGCTGCCTTCGCGGATGCAGAACTCGGTGTCGTCGCTGGCCTTGGCTGACAGATAGACATAACCGTCGGTCAGGCAGCTGAAGTCCACGTCGTCGTACTTGATCCAGCTGCCCTTGACAGGCATGGTGGCACAGCCGCCGGCAAAGGCGCGGGTGGTATCGACATATTCATTGGTGACACCATCGGCAGCACTGCTGTAGCGGTCAATCTGGATCTTCTCGGTCGCCTTGTTGATACCTACGCCGCGCATGGTGGGCTTCACCTCCTGGATGGTACCGTCGGCATTGAAGTACAGCTTCTCAATCTGTACGGAACGGCGCTTGTCGTCGTTGGGCGAGAAGAAGTTGTTGTGATAGAACAGATACCACTGTCCCTTGTAGTTCACGATGCTGTGGTGGTTGGTCCAGCAGCCGTTGGCGTGCTCGGCCATGATCAGTCCCTTGTATTCGTAGGGACCCATCGGATTCTTGCTCATGGCATAGCCGAGGACCTCAGTGTTCTCGCGGACGTAGGGATAGGTCAGGTAGTACCAGCCGTTGGCCTCGAAGGCGAAGGGACCTTCAGCCTGACGGTTGGGCAGGTCCTTGAGGCAGTTGACGCCCATCATCTCAAATTCGCGCTCGCCCCACTTGACTTTCTCCTTCGGGGTGTCGTCGGCGAGTTCCTTCATGTTGGGCTTGAGCTTGGCACAGCGTCCGGCGCCCCAGAAGATGTAGGCGTTGCCGTCGGAGGCCTGAAGCACGCAGGGGTCGATGCCGTTGATGCCCTTGATGGGCTCCGGCTCGGGGATGAACGGTCCCTCAGGGCTGTCAGCGATGGCTACACCGACACCGAAGCCGCGCATGCCGCCGGCTGGGGTAGAGGGGAAGTAGAAATAGTACTTGCCGTTCCTGTAAACGCAGTCGGGCGCCCACATCGAATAAGAGTCCGGTCTCACCCAGGGCACTTTGTTCTGGGTGACGATCACGCCGTGGTCTGTCCAGTCGGTCAGATTCTCGGATGAGAACACGTGGTAGTCTTCCATGCAGAACCAGTCCTGCCGTTGTCCTACGGGCGGTTTGATGTCGTGCGATGGGTAGAGATACACCTTGTTATTAAATACGCGAGCCGTCGGGTCTGCCGAGAACTGGTCGCGGATAACGGGGTTCTGCGCCGACACAATCAGCGGCACAGAGAGGAAAAGAGTTAGGATAATTTTTTTCATTGAGCAGATATTTATTACAGTTCAATTTATCGTCTGCAAAGATAGGCATTTCCTCTGAGACTCCATATCGCTGTTGTTACAGATACTTTCCCGTATGTATCAAAAAAGTACCGCGTCTCACGACGCGGCACCTTCAGAAAAATACCAAAACAATGTATACTTAAAGTACTAACTCTGTTTTTATTTCCATCCTGGATTCTGTTCGAGGTTCGGATTGTTATCCAGAATCTGCTGCGGATAGGGGAAGAGACGGTGCTTTTCCTGCCAGCCTACTTCGTAGCCCTGATCCATTGCCTCATGGGTGTGGAAGATGAAGAAGCGGCTGCTGGCCTCGTCGCCAAACTCCCAACGTACATCGTTCAGGTCGATGCCCTCAACGGCTGACGGCTTCTCCTGTACCTTGTCGCAGAGGTGAGGAATATGCTTGCCCTGCTCCTTGAGGCGTGCAATACACTCCTGGTCATAGCTGTCGTTGTCGAGCTTGCTCCAGCGCATGATGTCCTGGTAGCGGCAGCTCTCGAACCACATCTCGAAGGATTTCTCCTTCTTCAGGGTGATCAGGTCAACATTGGCGCTGATGGTCTTCGAACCGGCGCGCTCCTGGATCATGTTGACGTACTTCTTGGCCTCGCCTGCATCACCTGTACGGAGGCAGCACTCAGCATAGTTGAGCAGCACCTCGGCGTAACGCATGATGATGATGTTGTTCAGGCGGTGAACAGAACTGTAAGTACCACCAGCCTCTACAGCATCACCCTCGCGGACGACGTGCTTGAGAGGAATAAAGAACGACTGTCCGTAGTGGCCCTTACGACCGGACTTGATACCGATGTTCTTACTCTTGACCCTGTCGGCGTGCTTGGCCGGCATCTTGCTATAATGGGTGTCGATGCTCTCGATACCAGTCTCACCATAGATCAGGTCGTCGATGTGGAGCAGCGTAGCCTTGAAGCGATAAGACTGGTATTCGCCAGTTTCGCCCATCGGTTTCGTATGGCCGTTGTCGTTCATGGCGAAGGCCTCACCATACCACTCAGGAATACCGATAGAACCCCAACCGGTCACCTGACCAGTGTACTGGTTCAGACACTGCTTGACGAACTTGTCGGAACGGATCTGGAAGGAGTTGGGCTCCATCCATGTGCTGTGGTTGTTCCATCCCATACCACTACCTGAACTCCATTCACCAGCGGCGGGGTTGTAGCGGAAGTTCACCTCGAACACCTTCTCGGGGCTACCGTCACCCTGGATGTGGAACTGATTCATGTACTCCTCACCGGGAACGAGGGCGTATTTGCCAGAGTCGATCACCTTCTTCAGGCAGTCCTTAGCCTTGGCGAAATCACCGGCATACATATAAGCCTTACCGGCCATTGCCCAAGCGAAGCCCTTAGTCACGCGGTAGGCACCTTCCTTGTCGGCAGTAGAGGCACGCTCAGTCAGGTCAGACACGGCATTCTCGCACTCCTGGGCAACCCACTGGAAGTAAGCCTGCTGTGACTTCGGAGCATTCTCAGGTGCCTTCTCGTTGTCACTGTTGGTGATGATGTCAGCTGATGACAGGACGTGATCAGCGAAGGGAGGTGTTCCCCAATAGCAGGCGAGCAGGAAGTAGTTGTAGGCGCGAAGCACACGGGCCTCTGCAGCAGCCTGCTTCTGATAGTCAGATGCACCCTCCTTGTTAGCGAAGTAGTCGATAACGAGGTTGTCATTATAGATGGAGAGGTACAGGCCCTTGTAGTGATACTCAATGGCCTCGGGGGTATGGAGGAAACGGAACTCGTTGATAGATCCGCCCCACTCGTGGTCACCATAGTACTCACCGCCGTAGCAGATATCGTCACCAGGATGGTTGGCCAGTACCCTTGCAGGGGTATAGATGCCAGGGCCAAGTGTCGTACGGCCCATGGTATTCACCTGAAATTGCTCGTAAGCAGCTGCCAGAGCCTGCTCAGCGTCATCATCCGTCTGGTAGAAGGTCTCGGTTGTCAAGACAGCCTTCTGAGGGATGTCGAGTTTATCCTCACATGCTGTGAAGCCAAAGGCGACACCAAGCATTGCGATTAAATATACTTTTTTCATATTCTTTACTTTTTTACTTTTTTCTTATTTACCTATATCAGAAAGCAAGATTTACACCGAAGACAACCTTCTTGGATGTCGGGTAGTTACCGTTATCCCAGCCACGAGATGCTCCGCTGTCGAATGAAGAGGTCTCAGGATCGGCGCCAGGATAGCTCGTGATAGTGAAGAAGTCGTCGAGAGAGATAGAGAGACGGAGGTTACTGATGAGGGCCTTCTTTGTAAACTTTGAAGGAACGGTGTAACCCAGCTGGATCTGCTTGAACTTGAAGTAAGAACCGCTGAAGACGTTGGCTGAAGAGCTGAAGAAGTTCCAGTCGTTGGCTGTCTTCTTCATATCGGGATATGCACCTTCCGTCCAGTTTGTCGTGGTGGTACCATCTTCATTCTTAATGACTTCCGATCTCCAGGAGTCCTTCCACCAATAGTCGAGGCCGTTGACACGGGGACGGTCGGCAGATACCATCAGGTTGTAGATCTTGTTGCCGGAAGCACCGGTACCGAATACGGTGAGGTCGAAGCCCTTGTACTCAAGGTTGACGGTGATACCGTAGGTGAACTTGGGAATACCTGAGCCGAGGTCCACCATGTCGGTCTCTTCATTCGGAGCAAAGACGGTTCCCCACTGGGTCTTCTCCTTACCCTTTTCGTCTAACACAGGGTTGCCGTCTGCGTCAAGCACGGGAACATAGCCGGCGTAGAGGGCCTTACCGATATTGGCTTCATTGACTTCCTTGTCGCCAACCATCTGATAGGTATCCTTGGAATAGACGCCTTGATACTCGAAACCACGGAAGTACCAGATCGTGTGGCCAGTCTCGAAGGTTGACTTCATCTTCTGGTTGAAACCGCTGATACCACCCTGAGAATAGCGCGGCAGCGTTTCGTTCACGGCCTGAACCTCGTTCTTCAGCGGAGAGAAGTTGGCGCTGACGCCATACTTAAAGTCGCCGATGCGGTCACGCCAGCCGACCTCGATGTCGAAACCGGTATTGAGGATCTCACCAGAGTTGACGGTTGCACTACTGAAACCGAGCTCAGGCAGAGGTGAAATGTTGACCAGCAGGTCCTTGGTCACCTTGCGGTACCAGTCGATACCGAGTGACAGGCGGTTGTTCAGGAAACGGGCATCGAGACCGAGGTCAACCTGCTCAGAGGTCTCCCAGGTCAGGTCGGGGTTAGCCATACCAGAAGGCTGGGCGCCCTCGACAGCACCATCACCAGGTGCACCCTCGCCAGTGAAGTAGTAGTAACCACCGAGGCTGATTGTCGGGTTGTATTTGTAGCCACTCAGGATGTTGACGTTACCATTGCGGCCCCATGATGCACGGAGCTTCAGGAAGGAAACGGCATTGTCGCTGACGAGGTTCTTGAAGAACTTCTCGTTGCTGATGGTCCAACCTGCTGAGAATGAGGGGAAGTAGCCCCAGCGCTTGTCCTTGATGAGCTTCGAAGAGTCGAAGGCATCGGCACGGAAGTTGACCTGGAGGTAATAGCGGTCGGCGAACGAGTAGGACAGACGGCCGAAGTAAGCCATTTCAGTAGCGTCGCCAGGTGTATTGCCAGCCTTGAGGTGGGCAATACCATTGTCATTCAGACAGTCAATATAGCGGAAGTTGGGAGCGTGCTTGGCTCTCAGGATCATCTGGCTGTCGGAAGAAGAGGCGCTGGTGTTGTCCCAGTGGTTCTTTGTGAACGACATACCAACCATTGCGCCTACGTTGTGCTGGCCGAACTGCTTGATGAAGTTGGCGAAGTTCTCCCACTGATAGTAGAGACCGGCGTTGGTATTGGCAGAGATAGAGTAGGTCTCGCTCTTGGCCATTGAAGAAAGGAAGTAGGGCTCACCATAGCTGTGGCCGTTACTCTGGGTGATACGATAGCCGAGACGTGAGGTGATGGTCAGGAAACTGAACGGCATCAGGTTGGCGGCAATAGAACCGCGGACGTTGATGCCCTGATTATAAGAATCTGTACGGTCGCGCTGTGCGAGCGGGTTACCAGTGGCTTCCTCAATATATTTGGAAGTACCATACCATACGGGATTCTCTTCCGTATAGTCGGGGGGCAGTAACACAAAACCGTGGTTCGGAGAGTTCCAGGCCTCAGCCACATTCTGACCGAAGTCGGCCTCATCGTAGATGTAGGCAGGAGTCAGCGGGTCGATAGAGACCACGGCGTTCAGGAATGAACCGTAACCGTTGCCCAGTGACTTTCTCTTCCACTTTTCAATAGAGGTGTTGCTGGTGATGCTCAGCCAGTCGAAGAACTTATAGTCGGCATTGAGCTGGCCGGTGAAACGCTTATAGGTATCCTTATCGCCCTTGACGATACCGTCGTTATCGACGATGCCGAGGCCGGCGAGGAAGTGTCCCTTTTCATTACCACCCTCAACGGTGAGGTTGTGCTGCAGGCTCCAGCTGTTCTCGAACACCTCGTCGTACCAGTTGGTATCGAAACGTCCGGTTCCGGGAACACCGGTCACAACACCGTCAATCTCCTGAGTCTGAGCATAATAGCCGTTGTTCACAAGCTCTGTCTCGCTCATGTCACCGAGGTACTTGTGGTACTCGATATAGTCGGAAGCATTGAAGAGCTCCGCCTTCTTGCCGAGGCTCTGGCTGGCAGCCTTCAGGCTGTAGGTGACTCTTGAAGTACCCTTGTTGCCGCTTCTGGTGGTGATCAGCACGACACCGTTACCTGCCTGGGCACCGTAGATGGCGGCAGAGGCACCGTCCTTCAGAACCTCGATAGACTCGATGAGGGTCGGGTCGAGGTACTGGATGTTATCCACCTTCAGACCATCGACGATGAGCAGAGGACCAGTGTTACCAGAGTTCGAAGAATAACCACGGACGCGAATCTCAGCACCACCACCAGGGGCACCGCTGTTGATGATCTGCACACCCGTTACCTTACCCTGCAGGGCTGCACCGGCATCTGATGTCGAGAGGTTCTTGATGTCGTCACCCTTCACGGAAGCGACGGCACCAGAGAGGTCACTCTTCTTCTGGACACCGTAACCGATGACCACCACGTCGTTCAGCATGGCGATGTCTTCCTTCAGTGTGATCTTGATGTCGTTGCGGCCACCCACATTGACCTTCTCGGTGGTGTAGCCCACATAAGACACAACCAGTGTGGCATTGCTGCCAGCCACCACACTGAAATTACCATTGAAGTCGGTGATAGCACCCGTCTTGGTGCCCTGCACTTGCACACTTGCACCAATGATGGGTTCGCCAGCTTCATCACTCACCGTTCCCTTGATATTGCTCTGAGCCATAGCTCCCAGTGGGAACAAACAGAGCAGGAACAGTGATACTAACGGCTTTTGTAGCGATTTAGTAATCCACATAAGAATTTTAATTAGTTAATAATAATTTGAAGTTTATATACTATTTTGCACATTTAATCGTTAAATATAACGACTAAACTTGTAAAATGGAAAATCTTAACTTAAATGTGTTGTGCGATGAAACAAACTTATTACCCTGACTCCAAGACCTTATTGGAGCTTTATGACGAAGACCTGAAACGTTTAGGGAAACGCATTGGCAAGGACCGGTCTGCCCATACCCTGTCATCCATGCGACAGGGGCGGAAGTATGTAGCTGACTTCCTTGTGGATCAGTTGAAGTGTCAGGACATCCCCGCCGATGAACTCGAGTCCAGTCTGATTGAAGACTTCTCTACCTACCTGAGTGCGGAGCGGGGCCTGAGGGGTGGTACAGTCTGGCTGTCCTGCCTGCAGTTGAAAGGCGTCGTGAGAAGGGCGTATCAGCGAGGCGACCTGTCGAAGGATCCCTTCAACGGCTTCCATATCCACAAAAAGATCCGCCCCCGAGAGTATCTGACAGAGGAGGAACTGATTCAGCTGATGAACCATCCTTTCCAGAAGAAGAACCTGTGCCTCGCGCGCGACATCTTTATATTTTCTGCCCTGACGGGATTGTCGTTCATCGATATCCAGGAGTTACGCCCGACGGATGTCAGAGACATCGATGGGGCAGCCTGGATCATATCCAGCCGCCATAAGACCCAGATTCCCTTTGAAGTCAAGTTATTGGATAAACCGCTCCAGATCCTGCAGCACTATCAGAAAGAGGGAAACGAAAAGGTGTTCGGGCACCTGAATTACCGTGCTATCGCGTCTTACATCCGGCAGGTGATGGACGAGATGGGCTTCAACAAGCATATCACGATGCACTGCGGGCGGCATACGTTCGCAACACTGGCCCTGTCGAAGGGCGTTCCCATCGAGAGCGTGAGTCGGGTGCTGGGGCACACGAATATCGTCACGACACAGATCTATGCCCGCATCACATCCCAGAAACTGAATGCCGACCTGACCATGCTCGGCGACAAACTGAATGCGTCGTTTAAGGACGTCAAGAAGACATAACGGGCCTCTGATTTTAACATTTGGTATCTTTGGAAATGTAGCAAATGTCGCTTTTGAGCGTAACATTTAAGCAATTTGTTACATATCACAAAGTCTTTGTTTCAGCATATAAAGTCTATAGTTAATAAAATTAATAAATTTGCACACAAAAAAGCAGCAAATGCCATCCATAACATGGATACTTAACGATTAAGTATGTATAAATGGGGGTTCCACCTCAACTATTGCATAAAATTTGTACAAATATACGGAAAGAATTAATAGAATCAACTATCTTTTATTTAATTTAACTAATTATGTGGAATTTTAAATCACTACAAAAGCCGTTAGTGTCACTGTTCCTGCTCTGTTTGTTCCCTCTGGGAGCTATGGCTCAGAGCACAGTAAAGGGAACGGTGAATGATGAAGCTGGTGAACCGATCATTGGTGCAAGCGTGCAAGTGCAGGGCACCAAGACTGGCGCAATCACAGACTTCAATGGTAATTTCAGTGTGCAGGCTTCAAGCAATGCCACACTGGTCGTTTCTTATGTAGGCTACACCACTGAGAAGGTCAGTGTCGGTGGCCGTAACAACATCCAGATCACTCTGAAGGAAGACGTCGCCATGCTGAACGACGTGGTGGTCATCGGTTACGGTGTCCAGAAGAAGAGTGACCTCTCTGGTTCTGTTGCATCCTTGAAGGGTGACGAAATCAAGAACCTCTCGACAACCGACGCTGCTGCAGCCATGCAGGGTAAGGTATCAGGTGTGCAGATCATCAACACCTCTGGTGACCCTGCCGCAGGAGCCAGCATCCGTGTCCGTGGTTATTCTTCGAACTCTGGTAGCCTCGGCCCGCTGATCATCGTCGATGGTCTGAAGGTGGACGGCATCCAGTACCTGGATCCCACGCTCATCGAGTCAATGGAGGTTCTGAAGGACGGTGCTTCTGCCGCCATCTACGGTGCCCAGGCAGGTAACGGTGTCGTGCTGATCACCACCAAGAATGGTCAGAAGGGTTCAGCCCACGTGACCTATAACCTGAAGGCTGCCAGCCAGAGCCTCGGCAAGAAGGCTGAGCTCTTCAATGCTTCCGACTATATCGAGTACCACAAGTACCTCGGTGACATGACTGAACTGGAGCTTGTCAACAATGGCTATTATGCTCAGACTCAAGAGATTGACGGTGTCGTGAGCGGCGTTCCCGGAACAGGACGCTTCGATACCGACTGGTACGATGAGACATTCGAGAACAGCTGGAGCCTCCAGCACAACATCACCGTTGAGGGTGGTAACGACAAGGGCCGCTTCCTCGCCGGCCTCGGCATCGTCGATAACGACGGTATGGTTAAGGGCAGCAAGGATACCTATAAGCGTTTCACTGGCCAGATCAATGCTGAGTACAAGTTCTTCGACTGGCTGAGTGTTCAGAGCAATACCTCTATTGAAAAGTATAAGACAAAGTCACTGGGTAAGGGTTACGGTTCATTCCTGAACGCTGTGGTTTCTATCGACCCGCTGACGCCTGCTTACATCTATGATACTGCTGATTTCGGTCAGAACGTAGCAGAACAGTGGGATGAGGGTAGGAATCCTGGTCATGTGCCCCTGCCTGATGCATACACCGAGGAGAATCCCGTCTGGTATGGTACATCTAAATATGTAGAGGAGGCCACAGGTAACCCGCTGGCACAGCGCGACCGTTCAAACGGCTATAGCGAGGGTGTCAACGTACGTGGTTCTATTGCCGCCAACCTGATGCCGTTCAGCTTCCTGACCATCACCTCTCGTCTGGGCTACCGCATTGCACAGGGCAACAGCCACAACTATAGCGAGCCCTACTTCCTTTCTTCAATGGCCAAGAGCGACTCCTATTCTATCTCTGCCGCAACCAACGCCAGCCTCTACTACCAGTGGGAGAACTTCGCCAACTTCAACAAGCAGTTCGGCAAGCACAACGTAGGCGCAATGGCCGGTATGTCGTTCACGAAGAACCACTGGGACAACACCAGTGCTTCATCTTCTGACACCCAGATGATCCTGAGAGCAAAGCACGCTCCTAACTTCCGCTATATCAGCTGTCTGAATGCCAACGGTCTGGCTCACGTCTCTGTAGGCAACACGCCTGGCGACGCTACTGAGCTCTCATACTTCGGACGTCTGTCTTACTCATTCGACGACCGCTACTTCATCCAGGCCAACTTCCGTGCCGACGCCTTCGACTCTTCGAAGCTGTCAAAGGACAAGCGCTGGGGCTACTTCCCCTCATTCTCTGCAGGTTGGACCATCAGCAACGAGAAGTTCTTCAAGAACGCCGTCAGCGACAAGGCCGTTTCCTTCCTGAAGCTCCGTGGATCTTGGGGTCGCAACGGTAACGTGAACATCCTGAGCGGATATCAGTACAATGCCAGCATCGGTCTCGGTGGTTACTACTTCTTCACAGACCAGTATGCTTCAAGCGACCACGCTACTGAGGTGGCCAAGCCTTCAGGTGTTTCCAACCCCGACCTGACCTGGGAAACCTCTGAGCAGGTTGACCTCGGTCTCGATGCCCGCTTCCTGAGCAACCGCCTGTCATTGACCATCGACTGGTACCGCAAGGTGACCAAGGACCTTCTGGTCAGCATCAAGCCTTATCCTGAGCTTGGTTTCAACTCTCAGACCGTCAACTCTGGTGAGGTACTGAATACCGGTTTCGATATCGAGGTCGGCTGGCGTGACCGCATCGGTGACCTGAAGTACAGCGTCAGCGCTAACTTCTCTCCGTTGAAGAACGAGGTTCAGGCCGTGAACTCTATGCTGCCACGTTATTCTCAGGGTGGTATCAGCGGTTTCAACAACAAGCTGAAGTCAACCTTCGAGACTGGCCACACCATCTGGTACTTCCGTGGTTTCGAGTATCTCGGTGTGTACACAAAGGACAGCTATGGTTTGGTTGATAAGGAATATAACGAGGCAAATCTTGGTAAGGCCATCTACTCCGGTTATGTTCCCGTGCTTGACGCCAATGGCGAGCAGGTATTGGATGCCAACGGCGAGCCTATGACCAAGTGGGGAGCCCTCTTCGCTCCGAACGAGGATACCGACATGGTCGATCTCGGTGCAGGTATTCCTAAGTTCACCTACGGTATCACCCTTAACCTTGAGTACAAGGGCTTCGACTTCACCGTATTCGGTACTGGTGCTTCCGGCAACAAGATCTACAACCTGATGGTATCTGCCGACCGTCCCCGCGTCAACTCACTTGACTATTGGTGGAAGAACTCTTCACGAGTCGAAGTTGTCAAGAATGATGACGGTACCACTACAACGAATTTCATCGAGGGCAAGTATCCTGATATGAAGAATGCTGCCGGTGACTGGAACTTCTTCAGCTCTTCAGCCAACATCTTCAGCGGCGCTTACTTCAAGTTCAAGCAGATCCAGCTCGGTTACACCGTTCCTTCACAGATCACAAAGAAGTTCCTGGTCAGCAACCTGCGACTCTCTGTTTCTCTCGACGACTTCTTCACCATCACAAGCTATCCTGGTGCCGATCCTGAGACCTCTTCTTTCGACAACGGTGCTTCACGTGGTTGGGATAACGGTAACTACCCGACATCTAAGAAGGTTGTCTTCGGTCTGAATGTTACATTCTAATTAAGGTTCGTACATATAATATAGTAAAATAGTAAAGAATATGAAAAAGTTATATATAGTCGCAATGCTTGGTGTCGCCTTCGGCTTCACAGCATGTGAGGAAAAGCTTGACATCCCGCAGAAGGCCAGTCTGACCACTGAGACCTTCTATCAGACGGATGACGATGCAGAGCAGGCCCTGGCTGCCGCTTATGAGGGCCTACAGGTCAATACAGTGGGTCGTGTCGATGGCGGTCCTGGTATCTATACACCGGCAAGAGTGTTGTCTTGCGAACCTGGTGACGATGTGAACTACGGTAGTGAGTTCTATGGCGACCACGAGTGGGGTGGATCTATCAACGAGTTCCGTTTCCTCCACACTCCAGAGGCCATCTACCATCACTACAGGGGCCTTTACCTCTCTATCTATCCCGACAACCTTGTCATTGAGTACTTCGGAAACAAGGAGGGTGCCTCTGAATACCAGAAGCAGGCTGTGGCCGAGGCCCGCGTGCTCCGTGCATACAACTACTTCCTGCTTGCCACCTACTGGGGAACGCCTCCCTTCGTAGATCATCTGCTGGATGCAAGTGTGGTTCCCGTCAAGAGTGATGACCCGGCTGCACCTGAGGGTTCTCCGAAGACTCAGCAGGAGTACTACGTATGGATCGGTGATGAGTGCATGAAGGCTGTTGAAGACCTCAAGGAGCGTGAATCTACTACCGATAAGGAAGGTGCCTACCGTGTGACCAAGGGCTTTGCTCTGGCTATGGCCGGTAAGGCTTACATGTACGCCGGTGATTTTGGCAAGGCTAAGGACTGCCTGAAGAAGGTGATCGACTCTGGCAAGTACGCCCTCGTTCCCGGTGAGGAATTCATGGATCAGTTCCACATCCAGGGTGACGGTAGCCCCGAGAAGGTGTTCGAGGTGAACTTCAGATATAATGCTGCCGCTGGCGAGTGGTCGGATGGTAGTGGTTATGGCTGGAACGTCCACAGCACATGGATGGAGCCCAACTCTATGCAGATCCGTTCCGACAAGTTCGTCAAGCAGTGTCTGAATAAGTACACTGGTCAGGTGACCGGTTGGGGTTCTATCGGTGTTCCTGAGTGGTATGGTGAGGCATTTGCCCTGAACGACAACGGCCATCAGGATCCGATGGGCGAGAAGGGTGAGTACCAGTCTTATCGCTTCAAGGCTACGCTGGTTCACATCGATGACCTGATCTATGGTGAGACAGGTATTGAGAGCATCGACACCTATTATGGCAAGATGCCGGCCAAGCACGCCGACAGGGTCAAGAGTAAGAACATCGGTATCAAGTCCGGTCGTAAGGGCCACTACGGACAGTCGTTCTTCATTCCCATTAAGCACGTCATCCGCGAGGGCGATGCTGCTGAGGGTGAGAACTCATGGAGCACTGTTCACCGTCTGAACAACATCATCATCATGCGTTACGCCGAGGTGCTGCTCAACTATGCCGAGTGCTGCCTCCGTACAGGTGATGCTGGTGAGGCCAAGAAGTATGTCAACATGATCCAGGAGCGCGCCGGTTCGAAGACCATCAGCGACAATGTTGACCTGATCACCCTGAAGAAGGAGAAGTCGTTCGAGATGTGGTTCGAGGGTTGCCGCTACCAGGACATCATGCGCTGGAGCAAGCTCGACAACGACAGCTATGACAAGGAATGCATCGCCCGCCTCTCTGAGCAGGGTATGCATATTCCTCACCTCTGCGACAAGGTTCAGGAGAAGCCGTCTTCAATTGAGGGTATCGATCTGAACGATGTTCGCTGGGAGCATGGAACTGAGGCCAACAGCCGCTTCTTCATCTTCCACACTCATGAGGCCTATGATAAGGGCTATGAGGTAGGTTGGAAGGAGAAGCACCGCCTCTTCCCCTATCCGCAGGAGATCAAGCTGATGAACCCGAACCTCAAGCAGGCCGGATGGGATTACTAAGAAATAGTTAGTACTTTAAGTATACATTGTTTTGGTATTTTTCTGAGGGTGCCGCGTCGTGAGACGCGGCACCTTTGTATTCAGAAAAAAACATGCTGCACCTGAGGCACTTCGTACACCTAATATTTATGCATTTTTGGTAAAGGGAGCCTTTTTCCCTCTTGACAGGAGCCTCTTTTTGGAAAATTGGAGCCTCCGCTTGGAAAATTGGAGCCTCCGCACAAAAATTTAGAGGCTCCAAATTTTTGTACGGAGCCACTAATTGAGTGAGGGAAACCTTTATTTTTCGAAAATGTTGATTTTCGGGCCTTTTTTAGGGGTTGGTGCACCAACAGGAAGGTTCTTTCTGCATAAATATTCGGTATTGTATATTTATTCAGGTGCAGGAGGTGCGTCAGGTGCAGCGTGTTTTTTATTGCCTATAAGGAACTCATTGGGGACGGTTCTTAGTGAGTTCCTCTATCTCATCCTGCGACAAACCAAGGCTGCTGGCTATGATGTCCAAAGGTATGCCGTTGGCCTTCAGGTTGCGGGCATTCTTAATCCTCTCCTCAGCCCGACCTTCAGCTCGGCCTTCTTCGCGTCCTTCTGCCCGGCCTTCTGATCGACCTTCAGCTCGGCCTTCTTCGCGTCCTTCAGCCCGGCCCTTTACTATTCCTTTGTCGAAACCGTCCTGATAGTGTACTCTAAAATGCACTTCCTCGTCGATGACTGCCCGCCAGAACTTCTCATAGGCATAGAGCTGTCCCTCGGTCATAGCCGACTTCTCAACGATACTAAGGGCTTTCCGGGTAGCCTCATTTTCCAGTAGCTCAGAAGAAGCCTCAACCGTATCCTCATCTATCTCGGTGAGGAAGCGTAGCCACAGGACTGTCATCTTCTTTTCGGCAATCGTCTTCGGCTTAAACTTTGGCAGTTCGACGAACACGAAACGTAATCCCTCGATGATGCGGTCGGTATGAGCCACGTTCACTATAGCGTAGTCGTGGTAGAACTCGTCCGGAGAACTTTTTCTGATACAACCAAGAAATCAGGTGAAAAATATCATTGACATGATGAAAAAACAAAAGTAAAAACACCGCAAAAAGCCAAAGCAAAATGCTACAAAAAACCAAAATTATTTGTTTTTTTCATTTATTTTATCTATCTTTGCCGTCGTATTACAGAAACTATCAAATTTAACATAAAAAGAATATGAAAAAAGTACTTGAATCCCTGCTGCTGGCAGCCGTGTTACTGGCGCTGCCCGGCAATGCCCTGGCCCAGAAGAAGACGGCCAAGAAGGCAACGGCTAAGAAGGCTGTGACTGAGCAGGCTGCCCAGCCCGCCGATCCTAATTTCTACATCTTCCTCTGCTTCGGACAGTCGAACATGGAAGGCAATGCCCGTCCTGAGGCGGCTGACCTGGCCAGCCCAGGCCCCCGTTTCCTCTTGATGCCCGCCGTAGATTTCCCCGACAAGGGCCGTAAGATGGGTGAGTGGTGCGAGGCTTCGGCTCCCCTCTGCCGTCCGAATACGGGTCTGACCCCTGCCGACTGGTTCGGCCGTACGCTGGTGGCTTCGCTGCCCGAGAACATCAAGATCGGTGTCATCCATGTGGCCATCGGCGGTATCGACATCAAGGGATTCCTGCCCGACAGTATTCCAAGCTACGTCGAGAAGAAGGCTCCGGGTTGGATGAAGGGTATGCTGGCCGCCTACGACAATGACCCCTACAAGCGTCTGGTCACGCTGGCCAAGAAGGCCCAGAAGGACGGTGTCATCAAGGGTATACTGATGCACCAGGGCGAGACCAATACCGGCGACCCGAAGTGGGCCGGCATGGTGAAGCAGGTGTATGAGAACCTCTGTGGCGACCTGCAGCTGAAGCCCGAGGAGGTGAACCTCTATGTGGGTAACATCGTCCAGGCCAACGGCCAGGGCGTCTGCATCGGCTGTAAGAAGCAGATCGACGAGTTGCCCCAGACCATCCATACCTGTCAGGTCATCAGCTCTGACGGCTGTACCAACGGCCCCGACCGCCTGCACTTCGATGCTGCCGGCTATCGTGAGTTAGGTTGCCGCTATGGTGAGGCTGTGGCCCGTCACCTCGGCTTTGAGCCTAAGCGTCCGGCGAATATGCCTGTCGCCAAGAAGATCGAAGTGCCTGCCGATGCCGTGACCGGTGAGTACACCATCCCCGGCAATGAGTTCCCGAAGGTGGACTCCCAGCGCCGCGCCTACTTCCGCATCAGTGCGCCTCAGGCCAGGAAGGTCATCGTTGACATCTGCAGCAAGAAGTATGACATGGAGCCCGACGGTCAGGGTGGCTTCATGGCAGTCACCGACCCGCTGCCCGTAGGCTTCCACTACTATTTCATGAATATCGACGGTGTCAACTTCATCGATCCCGCCTCTGAGACCTTCTTCGGCTGCAACCGCGAGTCGGGTGGTCTCGAAGTGCCCGAGGGACCTGAGGGTGACTACTACCGTCCGCAGCAGGGTATTGCCCACGGCAGCGTGCGCAGCATCTACTACCACAGCCCCAACTCGAAGTTCGGCGAGTGGCGTCATGCCCTGGTCTATACACCTGCCGAGTATGAGCTGGCCAAGAACGCCAAGAAGCGCTATCCAGTGCTCTACCTCCAGCACGGCATGGGTGAGGGTGAGACCAGCTGGGCCCTTCAGGGCAAGATGCAGCACATCATGGACAACGCCATCGCCAAGGGTGAGGCTGTGCCTATGCTGGTGGTGATGGAGAGCGGCGACATTAAGCAACCCTTCGGCGGCGGCAACAACCAGGCAGGCCGCAGCGAGTACGGTGCTTCGTTCTATCCCGTGTTGCTCAACGACCTGATTCCTTATATCGACGCCAACTTCCGCACGAAGAGCGACCGTGAGAACCGTGCTATGGCCGGACTGTCATGGGGTGGTCACCAGACGTTCGACGTGGTGCTCCAGAACCTCGACAAGTTCGCCTGGATGGGTACCTTCAGCGGTGCCATCTTCGGCCTCGACGTGAAGACGGCCTACAATGGCGTGTTTGCCAATGCCGACGAGTTCAACAAGAAGATCCACTACTTCTATATGAACTGGGGCAGCGAGGACTTCATCAAGAGTCAGCCCATCGTCGATGACCTGCGTAAGCTGGGCATCAAGGTCGAGTCGTCCGTCTCTGAGGGTACGGGCCACGAGTTCCTCACCTGGCGTCGCGGACTGCATGAGTTTATCCCCCATATATTTAAATAAGGTGTTGGAACAGTATCAGTATCATATCTTTGCGCCCTACCGCGTCTGTCCGTTGGGGGCGCATGTGGACCACCAGCACGGCCTGGTGACGGGCTTCGCCATCGACAAGGGCGTGGACCTGTGGTTTAACGTGACCGACGACGGGGCCGTGAGACTTACGTCAAGGACGTTCGAGGGCGATGTGGCGTTCCATGTGAGCACGCCGTCGCAGGTGAAGGAACGCCACTGGGGCGACTATGTCCGCGGTGCGAAGTTCGCCCTGCGCAAGCGTTTCGAGCTGACGAAAGGCATCGAGGGTGTCATCCAGGGCTCATTGCCCGTGGGTGGCCTCTCGTCGAGTGCCGCCGTGCTCATCGCCTACGTGATGGCGTTGGCCAAGGCCAACGATATCCTGCTGCAGCCCTTTGAGGTGGTGAAGATCGCGTCGGAGGCGGAGCGTGAGTATATCGGACTGAACAACGGCATCCTCGACCAGGCGTGTATCGCCCTGGGACGTCAGGACGGCCTGCTGTTCCTCGACTGCGACTCCAACGACTACCGCATCATCAAGAAGCATCCCGACATGCCGGAGTTCTGCATCGGCATCTTCTTCTCAGGACTGACGCGTTCGCTGGTCAACTCCGACTATAACCTCCGTGTCTATGAGTGTAAGACGGCGGCGTGGAACATGCTGGCCTATACGGACCAGCCGCTGAAGACCTTCGACAAGACCTTCCTCCGCGACATCCCCAAGTCCACGTTCGAGAAGACGCGCATCGCCATGCCGCAGCGTTTCGCACGCCGTGCAGAGCATTTCTATTCGGAGTACCGACGTGTGCGTCAGGGGGTGACGGCCTGGGAGACGGGTAACCTGAAGCTCTTCGGCAAGCTCTCGTTCGACAGCTGTGAGTCGAGCATCCACAACTACGAGTGCGGCTCGCCGGAACTGATTGCCATCTACGAGGCCATGCGTGAGTTGCCGGGTGTCTATGGCGGACGCTTCTCGGGTGCCGGCTTCAAGGGTGCCTGCATCGCCCTCATCGATCCTGCCTACCAGCAGGACATCGAGAAGGCCCTCACCGAGCGCTACCTCGATCAGTTCCCCGAATACGAAAAGACCTTCCAGTGCTTCTTCGTCAAGCCCGACGACGGGGCAAGATTTGTCTAATTGACAATTGACAATTGATAATTGACAATTATGGCTAACGCGATACAGAGCAAAAGTAGGGATTTCGCTATTCGGATTATCGGATGCTATAAGTACCTGACAGACCAGAAGAAGGAGTCCGTCATGTCGAAGCAATTGCTCCGTTGTGGCACCAGTATCGGTGCAAACACACGTGAGAGCAAAAACGCTCAATCACGTATGGATTTCCTGAACAAGCTGAATGTTGCCTTGAAGGAGGCCGATGAAACAGAATATTGGCTTGACCTCCATCATCAAAAAGATCAAAGAGTCTGAGGGCATAAAATAATTATCAATTGTCAATTATCAATTATCAATTAAATAAAATGAAGTGTATAGTGATTGCGGCGGGGTATGCGACGAGGCTGGGGGAGTTGACGAAGAACTTCCCGAAGCCGCTGCTGAAGATAGGAGAGAGTACGATACTGGGGCGGATGCTCGATGATATTGACCGTATCCCCGAGATTGATGAGCACATCATCGTCACAAACCATAAGTTCGCCCCCATCTTCGAACAATGGGCCGAAGAACAGCACTACACTAAGCGGATTACTATCGTCGATGACGGAACGGAGACCAACGAGACGCGCTTAGGTGCCGTCTGCGACCTGCTCTATGCGATGGAGCAGCTGAAGATAGACGACAGTATGCTGGTGGTGGCTGCTGACAACCTGCTCTTCTTCTCCTTCCAGGAGTTCGTTGATTTCGCCCACCAGAAACAGACCTCCTGCATCATGTGCCACGAACAGCCCTCGATAGAGAAGCTGCAGCGCACGGGTGTCGTGGAGCTTGACGACAATATGCGTGTGTTAGGTATGGAAGAGAAACCCCAGATACCCAAGAGCCACTGGGCCGTGCCCCCCTTCTACATCTACCTGAAGCAGGATCTCGACCTCGTGCGTCACTCCGTGGAGAACGGCTGTGGCAAGGATGCCCCGGGCAACCTCGCCCACTATATGGTGGAGCATACCACCATGCACGCCTGGCCCATGTCGGCAGGACGCTTCGACATCGGCTCCCTCGATACCTACCATGAGGCCGTCCGCCTCTACGGCCAATAATTATCAATTATCAATTGTCAATTATCAATTATCAATTGTCAATTATCAATTATCAATTAACTAAGAGTGGAAAAGATTGACTTAAACGGAAAGACCATCTTGGTGACAGGTTCTGCGGGATTCATCGGCAGCAACCTCGTGAAGAGACTCTTCAAAGATGTGAAGGATGCCACCATCATCGGCATCGACAATATGAACGACTATTACGATATCGCCCTCAAGGAATACCGCCTAAAGGAGTTGGACGCGTTAGCCAATAATTGTCAATTTTCAATTGTCAATTATCAATTCATCAAGGGTGACATCGCCGACAAGCAGACCATCGACGGCATCTTCGACAAGTACCGTCCGCAGGTGGTCGTCAACCTGGCAGCACAGGCTGGTGTGCGCTATTCCATCACCAACCCCGACGCCTATATCCAGTCGAACCTCATCGGCTTCTACAATATCCTTGAGGCCTGCCGCCACTGGCCCGTGGAGCATCTGGTCTATGCCAGCTCGTCGAGTGTCTATGGTACAAACAAGAAGGTGCCTTATTCTACCGACGACAAGGTGGATAACCCCGTCAGCCTCTATGCCGCCACGAAGAAGAGCAATGAGCTGATGGCCCATGCCTATTCGAAGCTCTACAACATTCCTTCTACGGGTCTGCGTTTCTTCACCGTCTATGGCCCAGCCGGACGTCCTGACATGGCTTATTTCGGTTTCACCAACAAGCTGCGTAAGGGCGAGACCATCCAGATCTTCAATTTCGGTAACTGTATGCGCGACTTCACCTACGTCGATGACATCGTAGAGGGCGTGGTGCGCATCATGCAGGGCGCGCCTGAGAAGAAACAGGGCGACGACGGCCTGCCCCTGCCGCCATACGCCGTATATAATATAGGTAATAACCAGCCCGAGAACCTGCTCAACTTTGTCGATATCCTCCAGCAGGAGCTTATCCGTGCCAAGGTGCTGCCTGAAGACTACGACTTCGAGGCCCATAAGGAACTCGTACCGATGCAGCCAGGCGATGTGCCCACCACCTATGCCGACACCTCGGCTCTCGAGCGTGACTTCGGCTTCAAGCCTTCTACCTCGCTCCGCGACGGACTCCGCGCCTTCGCCGAGTGGTATGCCGGTTTCTACAAAAGTTGAGTTATCTGAACTTTATGTCGCTGGGCTTGCAGCCCATCTTGGCCTTGAACTTGGCCGAGAAATAGTCGGGTGACTCGAAGTTGAGGCGGTAGGCGATCTCCTTCACGGTGAGGTCGGTGGTGGAGAGCAGTTCCTTGGCGCGCATCAGGCGCAGTTCCTGCTGGTAGGTGGCTGGCGACAGGCCCGTGAACTCCTTGAAGAGCTTGCGGAAATTGCTGTAGCTGACACCGAGATCCTCGGCCACCTGCTGGATGGTGAGATTGCTTTCGAGGGCCTCACGGATGCGCAGACGGGCACGGCTGATCAGATCCACCTGCATCTGGTTCTTGCTGAGTTCGATGTTACGCTCCAGGGAGTACATCATGCCGATGAGATGGTTGACGATGCCCGCCATCAGCTGCTGCGAGTAGGCGGCCTCCCTGACGGCTTCCTCGTAGGCCCGTTTATAGAGGCTTTCGAGCACGAAGGAGTAGCCGACGTGATAGATGGGCTTCTCGGGAGTGAGGAAGCCGGCCTTCACACGGTCGTCCATGTTCTTGCCCTTGAAGCCGATCCAGTGGCTCTTCCAGCCTGTGTTGGACAAGGGATGGTAGCTGTGCCACTCGCCAGGGAACAGCAGGAACATATCGCCGGCCTTGATGCGGGTCTCCTCGCAATGGGCACTTCTGAAGACACCCTCGCCCTCAGGATTGTAGAGCAGCTGGTACTCGTTGAGTATGCGGCCCTTCTCGATGTTGAAATAGTAGCCGTCGGCGTGGCCCTTGGTGGGGTAGGAATCGCCGGGGGCTATCTCTTCATAGCCCACCGTGCTGATGGTCAGCCCCCAGAGGGCGTCGCGCTCATTGGCCAACAGGTATTTACTGATTTGCATATCTCTCACGTGGAATCCAGAACCAGAATGTGGAGCCGTAGCCAGGGCCTTCGGAAGTAACACCGATCTGTCCGTCGCAACGGTCGGCGATGGACTTACAGATGCTGAGGCCGAGGCCTGTGCCTTGGACGAAGTCGTCGAGTTTGACGAAACGCTCGAAAATGGAGGCCTGCTTCTCCTTGGGGATGCCGGCGCCAGTGTCCTCGCAGTAGAGGTAGATACCTGGGGTTTCCTTGCCGTTGACGGGGCGGCTCTCCTGACGGTAACCCACCTTGATGTGACCCTCCTTGGTGTACTTCACGGCGTTAGTGGTGAAGTTGGTGAGTATCTGCTGTACGCGGCCCTTGTCGAGTTTGGTGCGGAACGTGTCGTAAGGATTGTCCTTGACGAATTCGACACCGGGTTCCTGCACGCGCTGGGCGAGCGTCTGGCAGATATCGTCGAACACCTGTGCGAAGTCCACATCCACGGGCTCGATGGCCAGGGCCTGTCCCATGCTGGAGGCTTCGAGGATGTCGTTGATCAGTCGGAGCAGCATGTCGCAGTTGTTGCGGATGATGCGGATGAACTCCATCCGTTCCTCCTGCGTGTCGATGACGGGCAGCAGGTCGGAGAAGCCGACGATGGCGTTCAGCGGGGTGCGGATCTCATGGGTCATGTTGGCGAGGAATGCCGCCTTCAGACGTCCGGAATCCTCGGCACGGGCCGTCTCCTCCTTGAGTCGCTGCTGGGCTTCCATCAGTGGCGTGACATCGCGGAAGATGCCGAAATAGCCTTTGAACCGTCCGTCCTTGTCGCGTGCCGGTATGCCGCTCATGGCAATCCAGCAGGGCTTGGAGTCGTAGGGCGTCTGATTGAAATGGTGGATGGCGTTGAACTCCATGCCCTTCATCATCACTTCCGTCAGGTTGCGATCTGCCCCTTCGCGCTCCGATTCCACCAGGAGCTTCATATATTCCTCGCGCGGCATGGAATAGTCGGTTTCACGCAGGGAGCGTGAGAAGCTGATGCGCCGCGTCGCCAAGTCGAACTGCCAGACGTACATGTTGCTCTTCTCAAGCAGGTATTTCAACTGTGCCTCGTAATGGTTGGCGGCATCGTTGATCTTGTGCATCTCGCGGTCATGGCGGCGCTGCTCCAAATACATGGCGCGCTCTGCCGTCAGGTCGCGGGCCGTCAGGGCATAGAAGGCCAGATCGCCGTTCTCGTTGAAGATCGGCACGATGCGGAACTCGATGTATCTGTCGAGGCCAAGGTCCTGATAGCGCATCTTCTGGCAGACGTGGAACTCCTCCTTGCAGCCACGTTTGAGATCCTCTTTGAGAATCGGGAGGTCGAAGAGGCTGAACTGGCGGAAGTAGTTGATGTTTTCCTCGCTCATTCCCATGAGCTCTCTCATCTTCTCATTGAAATCGAGCAGCATGCCGTCGGCATCGTAGAATGACATGGGCACGAGGTTGGTCTCAAAGATCTTCCTGTACTTCTCTCCCAACTCGCTGATGCTGCGCTCCTCCTTGATCTCGCGGGTCACATCCTTCACGGAGTTGACGATATAGCGCGGCTTGCCGTTTTCATATTCCACGTAGGCATTGCCGTGGAGGGCGTGCCAGTCAGGAGCATCCTGGGTGCCGGCGTTCCAGCGGATCTTCATCTCGGCAGCCCTCAACTCACCGTCTTTCATCTGGCGGTAGTTGGAACGGAAGTATTCGCGTTGATTCTCATCGATATGGTTGAGAAGCTGCTCCATTGTCAAGCCGTTTGGCGGCAACAGGTTGCCATACACATTCCTCATCACATTGGTTTCCAGGTTGTGCTCAAGCACATAGTAGTCGCCCATACCGATGGCCAGCGACATCATGTTGTTGAGGTCGTAGGACTTGTTGACGGCAGTCTGCACACGGGCACGTATGAGGCGGCTCAGCAGGAATCCTGCGAGTCCGACGATGAGGGCACCGACGATGATGAAGAGGGCGATGGGGGAGGAGTCGTTGTGGATGCGCTCCGGATGGAACCACTTGTCACGGATCCTGTCGATCTCGCCGGCCTGCTCAAGACGGGCATACTCGTCGTCGATCATGTCGATGAGTTCCTTGTCGTAGCCGATGAGCCGCAGCTCGCCGGGCGGGATGTCGGTGCCGTCGACCACAAGGCTGTCGAGGCCGAATTCCCTGATTTTCCATTTGACGGGCTGTTCGCCCCAGAGGAAGTATTTGTACTTGCCGCTCCATACGCCTGTTAGACCGTCGCGTGGGGAGTGATACTCCATGGCGAAGGGCAGGTCGTCGCCATCCTTAAGGATCTGGATGGGCACGTAGTCGTTGTTCTTGCAGATGATGGTGTCGCCCTCGCCAAGTTGTGAGATATGCGTCAGCGGCGGTGTGGAAGGCCGGCGTGCCGCGATGATGCGGTAATAGTGGATGAGGTTCTGCGTGATGACATAGGGTCGCTGCTTGTAGAGGAACGACAGGGCGTGGATGAGGTCTGCCTCACGCTTCTCGAAGGTCTCGGTGGCCATATACCACTCCTGCATCAGGTAGCGGTGGGGTATATTCAGGCGGCTGAGGATCAGGTTGAGCACCTCGACGTTGTAGCCGTCGGGCTGGCCCTTGTCGTTGTTGAACTCGTATGGCGGGAATTCCCAGTCACAGACGATCACCAGTGGCTGCTCTTCCGTATATTCATGGATCTGCTGGGCACTGCTGCTGATGCTCAGCAGCAGGCAGGACAGCAGGATCAGTATCGTTGGTCTGTATCTCATTGTGTACATTGTTACTTTCTTATTATCTCGCTGCTTCTGCATGGCAGGGTGACCCATACGGTGGTGCCCTTGCCTTCGGTGGACTTGATGTTGATGGAGCCACCCATCCGCTGGGTGAGCTCATGGCAGATGCTCAGTCCCAGTCCGGAGCCCATGTTGGCACCTGTGGCAAAGCGTTCGAAGATGGTTGACAGACGCTGCTCGGGGATGCCGCAGCCGGTATCGTCGACGGCCATGATGAGCTGGTCGCCAATGTAGTCGATGCGTGCACGTACCGTGCCAGACATGGTGTTCTGGCAGGCGTTGGCGACGATCTGTTCGATGATGACGCTGACGTTCTGGGCATCGATGTCGATGACCAGCTGTTCGTAGGGGTTCTCGATCGTATAATAGACGCCCGGCTGCCGCAGATGGTCCCAGGTGGTGACACAGATGGAGTTGAACATCTTGGCGAAGTCGGTGAATTGCGGTTTGATCTCGATCATCTGCGCATCGAGGCGCGAGAGGAAGAGGATGTTGTTGATGAGCGTCAGCAACTGGCGCGAGTTGTCCTTGATCTGCTCGATGAACACTGCCTCGTCGTCGGAAGAGTGCTCGCCCTGGAAGAGTTCAGCAAAGCCCACGACGGTATTGAGCGGGGTACGTATCTCGTAGCTCATGTTGCGGAGGAAGGCGTTCTTCACCACCTCCACCTCCTGGGCCTTGATGGTCTCTTTCGCCAGTTCGGCCTCTGTGTGCTTCATCTCGCTGACATCACGTATCATGCCGAAATACTCATGGACGATGCCGTCGTCACCGATGACGGGCACGAAGTGGATGTCGAGTACCAGCGGATAGCCGTTCTTCAGGCGGATGGTCGATTCCACGGTGGTAGAGATGGGGTTCACGGTACGGTTGTCCATAATGTTGAAGACGCGCTGTGTCGCGTTCCTGTCCGTGTCACTTGCCAAGGTGAGGGCACGTGCCTGTGTCAGCTCGTAGGCGGTCTGGCCGATATTGCTGAAGATGCTTAGGATATGGGTGTCCGACGAGTAGTTGGCTATGCGGACGTCACCCACCTTCAGGGCGTAGTTGATGTTAGTGATGTATTCCGTCAGTTCCTCGTTGGCCTTCGTAATCTGCCGGAGGTTCTCCTGCTGGCGCATATAGGTATTGGCAACCTCCGTCACGTTGCGGCCGCTGAAATAGATACCCATCAGCTTGTCCTGCTGGTCGTAGACGGGCACGAGCTTCATCTCGTAGTACATCCTTCCCTTGAATTCGACGGCATCCTGGATGTGCTTCTTGGCCCTTCTCATATCGAACAGACGGGTGACATACATCTCCTCGAAATGGGCCAGGTCTAAATCGTGGATCTGCATCGTATCCTGAATGCTGATGGGATGCTTCTCCAGCCGCTCATGGGTAATGCCAAAGGTCTTGCCGGCCTTCTCGTTGAAGTCCTCGATATAGCCGTTGGCATCGAAATACACCATCTCGATCATCGACGAGCTGAAGATGGCCTGATAGCGGAGCATCATATTCTTTGCCTCGTGCTCCATTCGCCTTTCCTCGGTGATGTCGCTACGGGTTCCGATGAGGACGGACGGGTGGCCGTTCTTCTGGCGGCGCAGCACGGCGATGGAGATGTTGTATTCGCGCAGCTCTTCGCTGTCGATTTCTGCCTTGCCCTTCAGCTCCAACGTCAGCTGGTCCACCTCCTGGCGCAGCACACGGTTCATTCCATTGATGAGTGTCTCGAAGCTATCTTTCGGATAGTACTGTGAGAACTCCAGCAGGGTGGAGGTACGAACGGGATTGCCGTTATCGTCCATCTTCGTGAACAGCTTGTTGCTCGTGTCGTAAGTCCAGAAATGTACCTTACTGGTCTTCAGAATGAGGGCCAGACGGCTGTTCTGGTGGCGCAGGTCCTTTGTCAGCTGTTTCTCGCGCAGGTGGTAGAAGAAGAAATAGAGCAGCGGGCCCAGGGCCAGTACTGCCAGCACGATGGCCAGCTGCCAGACCCATGAGGGGATGCCGGTCTCGGTGCGCTCGGGATAGAACCACTTGTTCTGGATGGGCGTCAGACGCTCTTCGGCGAGGATCATTGCATAGACACTGTCGAGCTGTGCCAGCAGGTGGCGGTTGTTCGACATGAACTTATATTCGCCGTGGGGGATGTCGATAGGCGAGAGTTCCAGGTTCTTCGTCTGGTACTTGTTGATGAGCCATTTCAGTGACATCGTGTTCCAGACGATCTCGCTCTCGGGATCCACACTGGCCTTCTGGATGGCCTCCTTCATGTCGTTGTAGCCTTCGGCATTGTCGCCCCAGCCGTTGTCGATCATCAGGTGGTGGCTGAAGGCACCTTCATGCACGATGACACGGTGGTCGGCCAGGTCTTTCATCGTCTTCACCTTCGGCTCCACGTCCTTCTGGTGTACCACACTGTGGGTGAAGAGGCTGATCACCGACTTTCCGTAGCTTCCGAACTCGTCGTGGAAGCCGGCATCCATTCCCAGCATCAGGTCAGCCTTGCCTGCCTTCAGGTCCTTCAGCGACTCGGAGGTGGGTTTCAGCTTGATGATGAAGGGGATGTCGAGCCGCTTGAAGATCATTCTCAGCAGGTCGATGTTATAGCCGTCGGGCTCTCCATTATCATTGAGGAAGGCGTATGGCCACAGGTCCCATGCGTCCTCATAGACCAATGGGTGCTGGGCATCGAACACTCTCGTGCTGTCTGCCTGTGCCGCGGCCGTCATCGGCAGCATGGCTACCATCGCCACTGCCGCCATTTTCCTCATTCTCTCGCGTACCTTATTATATATAATCATCTATCTGTCTAATTGTCTAATCGTCTATCTGTCTAAATGTCTAATTGTCTAATAGTCTAAACCTAGATTTGTCAACTGGTATCCAGAACCAGAATGTCGATCCCTTGCCCTCGCTTTCGGAGTTGACGCCGATCTTGCCGTGGCAGCTGTCGGCGATGGCCTTGCAGATGCTGAGGCCCAAGCCGGTACCCTGCACGTAGTCGTTGAGCTTGACGAAACGCTCGAACACCTTCTGCTGGTCTTCCTTGGGAATACCGGTACCTGTGTCCTCGCAATAGATGTAAAGCCCCTGGTCGCGGTAGTCGTAGCCCACTTTGATGTGGCCCTCCTGCGTATATTTGACGGCATTGGTGACGAAGTTGGTGATGACCTGCTGGATGCGCCCCGGGTCGATGGAGATGACCAGCGTGTCGAGCGGACTGTCGGCGATGAACTGCACATTCGGATTCTGCACGCGCTGGCGCATCGACTGGCAGATGTCGGCGAACGTCTTGGTGAAGTCCACCTCCTTCGCCACGATCTTGATGCCCGTGGAATCGAGTGACGAGATGGCCAGGATGTCGTTGATCAGCCGTAACAGCATGTCGCAGTTGTTCATGATCACCTTGATGATCTCCTGTTTCTCCTCGGGTGTCTGCATCATGGGCAGCACATCGGAGAAGCCGACGATGGAGTTCAGCGGCGTGCGGATCTCATGGGTCATATTGGCCATGAACACTGATTTCATGTGTCCTGACTGGTTGGCGCGTTCCGTCTCCCGTTTCAGTTGCTCCTGCTTCTCCATCAGGTCGTTCACATTACGGATGATGCCGTAGAAGCCCACCACATTGCCCTGCTCGTCGCGCTCGGGGATGGTGTCGAGAATGTTCCACTGCAAGTGTCCGTTCGCATGGAAGAAGGGCTGCGTGTGAATCAGGTAGGCTGCCGGTTCGTGATAGTGCTTCTCCGGATTCAGCAGTTTCTCGGCGATGGTCTTGTCGACGAACATCGAAGGTACCTGGTCGAAGCTCAGCGTTCTCTCCACAGATGACAGACCTTTGTAGAAGTACACCTCCCTTGTGGCGAACGAGGCGCGCCAATAGCGCATGTCACAGCTGTCCATCAGGTATTGCAGTTCCGACTCGTACTGCTGGATGGCCTCCACCTGGCGACGGATGTTCTCGTCGTTGGACTTGTTCTGCAGGTAGAGCTTACGGTCCTGTGTGATGTCGCGGATGGAGAAGGCGATGTTCACCAGTTCACCCTCAGCGTCGCGGATGGGGTGTAAACGCAGCTCCGTGTAGCAGTTGACACCACGCTCCGCAATGACACTCTTCGTGCAGACCCACATCTCCTCAAGATGCCGGTGGTTGAGTACCTCGCGGAATGTAGGCAGGTCGTAGATGGTGCTGTTGTAGTAGTAGGGGTCGTCCTCCGACTGGAATTTCAGGATCTCGCGCATTCGCTTGTTGGTGGTCAGCAGACGGCCATCCTTATCGTAGAATGCCAGTCCGACGATCGACATCTCGAAGGTCTTACGGTATCTGTTGGTCAGCACCTGTTCCTCCTGTTCCATCACCACGAGGTCCGTCTCGTCCGTCAGTGTACAGTAGATGGTGGTCGGCGTGCGCAGGGCCTTGTTGGCATATTCTGCGATGCCAAGGTTGCGGATGTTGCGCCATACAGGCTCTGTCTCGGTGCCTGTGTTCCAGCGGAAGTGGCATTCTGCCGTCTTCTGCCCGCTCATGATCGTCTTGATGAACTGCTCGTAGTTGCACCAGTCGTCAGGGTGCATCCATTTCCGGCTCTCACTGTAGGTCATGCCTTTCGGCCCTAAGAAGTTTCCGTGCATATTGACGGCGTGCCGGGTGGCAATGGTCAGTTGTATGACGTGTGAGCCGCTGAGGTCGAGGGTGTGCTTCATGATGTTCGACACGTCCTGGATATTCTTTGAATTCTTACGGATGCGCAGGATGCTGATGCGGTTGAAGCCCCAGAATATGAGGAAGACCACGACGACGATGATGGTCATCGTCAGTGAGACGACTTCGAAGCCTGTGCTGTTGTATTGTGTAAGTAGTATTGTCATATTCTCTCTTCTTCAATTTTTCTCTCAATCTTGCTGGCCTCACAGGGAATGCCGATGTAGAAGGCGCTGCCCTTACCGGCTTCCGACTGCAGTTCGATGGTGCCTCCCATCTGGGTGACGAGTTCCTTCACGATCGGCAGATCGAGGCCGCTGCCGAAGTGCTCGTTGGTCTCGTTGCTGCGCACAAAGCGTTCGAAAACGTGCGGCAGGTCAGCTTGCGTGATGCCATGTCCTGTGTTCTCGATGGTGATCATCAGCTCGCCGCGACGGTAGTCGTACTTGGCGCGGACGGCACCCTCCGTCATTCCGATGACGGCGAAGGTGCAGAGTTTCTGGACCACGGTACCCAGGTTCTGGCTGTCGATTCGCGCCATCAGGCTGCTGTAGGGATTCTCAACCGTCACCTTGGCGCCAGGACCCAGACTGCTCCAGCCCATGTAGCACCAGCCGTCGAACAGCATGGCGAAGTCTTCCTCCTGATAGTTGAATTCGATCATGTGCGCATCCAGGCGTGAGATATAGAGGATATCGTTGATCAGCTCCAGCAGGTTGCCCGTGTTCTTCTTGATCTCCTCGGCGAAGACGGGCTCGTCCTCTTCGGCATGTTCGCCATTGAACAGCTCGGCAAAGCCAACGACGGCATTCAGCGGCGTACGCAGCTCGTAGCTCATGTTGAGCAGGAAGGCGTTCTTCAGTTTCTCCGTCTCCTGGGCTTTCGCGGTCTCTTCGCGGAGCCGCATCTCGGTGTAGGTCATCTCCGTCACGTCGCGGCACATACCGAAGTAGTGGGTGATCTGTCCGTCCTTGCCCCGGATGGGCATCACGTTGAAGGTGAGGTAGATGCTGCGTCCATCCTTGTCGTGCAACACGGTACGCAGCGTGTCGTTGATGGCACCCGGATGTCGGCTGTCCATACGCCGGAACAGGCCTTTGGCCTTGCGGCGCTGGCTTTGGTCGACTATCGTGATGGCGCGCAGCTGTGTGATGTTGTAGAGTGTCTTGTTCAGGTCGCTGGAGATCTTCAGCTCGTGGATGTCGGGATTGTAGTTCATCAGCAGCACCTTGCTGACCTTCAGCGAGTAGTTGATGTTCTCGATATAGTCCTTGACGTTCTGCGTGGTCTGTTCCAGCAGCTTTGTGTTCTCTTTTTGGTGGTGGTTCTCCTCCACCCAGTCCGTGATGTCCTGACCTGCTGACATGATGCCGTTTACGTGTCCGTCCTCGTCGCGGAAGGCTGTCAGCATCACTTCGTAGTAGATTCTGCCCTTCAGCGAGAGTTCCGGTATGCGCTCGTCAGTCTGTTTCACTCTGTCGATATCTGTCACGGAACAGAGCTGTATGTCATCGATATTCTCGAGGTCGAGGTGCTTATAGGAAGGGATATCCGTTATTTTGACTTTACGCTTAAGCAGAGTTTCACGGTCGGAGATCTTGAAGGTCTCGAGGGCCTTGTCGTTAATATCCGTCAGGATGCCGTTCTCGTCATAGAAGATCATGTCTATAAGCGATGAGTTGAACACGGTCCGGTAGCGGCGCATCAGGTTCTGCGCTTTCTCTGATTTCACCTTGTTGTCGGTGATGTCCGTCTGGATGCCCAAGACGACGGCAGGGCGATCGTGACGGTCGTGGTGCATGACCGAGAGGTCGATCTCATAAATGGGCTGCTCTATCAGCTTTGACTTCGGCGCGGCACCTCTGACGTAGATGGAGCCTGACTGCTCATCGCCGTTCATAATCTTGGTGATCAGCTCGCGCATCTGCTGGAAGTCTTCTCGGTCGTAGGCCTGTGAGAAGTCGATGGGCAGCAGACCCGTGGCAGAGCCGTCTTCGATGGAGAGGAAGTTGAACAGGTTCTTCTGTTTGTCATACGTCCATACCTGTGTCTTGTTCGAGTCGAGCACAAGGGCTAACTGCGCGTTCAGGCGCTGCGAGCGGTTGTTCACTTCGCGCTCACGGTAATAGTAGACACGGTTATAGAAGACCATCAGGAAGACTGAGATCATCAGCCCCGCCACTAAATAGGCCATCAGGTGGGGGGGATCGAACAGAGTTTCCATATTCTCCTGCTGGGCAAATGCCGGGATGGAACTCAGACAGAGAACCCCAAGGACGTACAGTTTATGATAGTTATTACACATAATTGTCTTGATGTCGTTGTAGTAATCAACCGCAAAGATACGAAAAAGTGTGAATTCTGCCAAATATTTAGTCAAAAAAACCACAAATTAAGCCAAATATTTGGAAGTTTCGCGAAAAAACGCTACTTTTGTCAACAGAAAATTTAAAACTATCACAATATGTTAGACGTAAAAGAGACTTTAAAGAAGAGTGAAGAGAGAATGGAAATGGCCGCTATGTTCCTCGAGGACGAGTTGAACCGTATCCGTGCCGGTCGTGCCAATGTTGCCATTCTCGACGGGGTCAGAGTGGAGTCTTACGGCAGTAAGGTGCCCCTGAACCAGGTAGCAAACGTGACTGTTCCCGATGCGCGTACCATTGCCATCAAGCCATGGGACCGTAAGGAGATCCGCGCCATCGAGAAGGCCATCATGGACAGCGACGTGGGTATCACGCCGGAGAACAACGGTGAGGTGATCCGTCTGAATATCCCTGTTCCCACCGAGGAGCGCCGCCGTGAGCTCACCAAGCAGTGCAACAAGATCTGCGAGAAGGCCAAGGTGGAGGTGCGCAACGTACGTGGTGACATCAAGGACAAGCTGAAGAAGGCCATCAAGGACGGTCTCTCTGAGGACAACGAGAAGGATGCCGAGCTGGAACTCCAGAAGATTCACGACAAGTACATCAAGAAGCTCGACGAACTCCTCGCCGCCAAGAATAAGGAAATCATGACGGTCTAATTAATAATTGACAATTGATAATTGACAATTGATAATTGAAAGGACTTGTCGTTAAAAATACAGGCAGCTGGTACACCGTTCTGACGGACGATGGCCAGCTGTTTGATTGCAAGGTCAAGGGAAACTTCCGCCTCAAGGGCATTCGCAGTACTAATCCCGTGGCCGTAGGTGACCGTGTGACCGTGCAGGGTGAGGGCGGGTGCTTCATCACCGACATCGAGGATCGCCGCAACTACATCATCCGCAAGAGCATCAACCTCTCGAAGCAGAGCCACATCATCGCCGCCAATGTCGATCAGGCCCTGCTCCTCGTCACCGTCAGCCGCCCAGAGACATCCACCACCTTCGTAGACCGTTTCCTGGCCTCGGCAGAAGCCTACCGCGTGCCGGTGATACTCGTCTTCAACAAGACCGACCTGCTCGACGCTGATGAGCACCACATCCAGGAGGCGCTGGTGCATCTTTACGAGACCGTGGGCTATGAGTGCCTGCAGATCTCCGCAGCCACAGGCGAGGGCATCGACCGTCTACGTCCGTTGCTTGACGGCAAAATCACGCTGCTCAGTGGCAACAGCGGGGTAGGGAAGTCCACCCTCATCAACCGCCTCGTGCCCGATGCCAACCTCCGCACCGCCGAACTCTCCGACGCCCACAACACCGGCCAGCACACTACCACCTTCTCAGAGATGATCCGCTTGGAAGGCGGGTGGCTCATCGACACGCCGGGTATCAAGGGCTTCGGCACCTTCGATATGGAGCCAGAGGAGATTTCCGGCTATTTCAAGGAAATCTTCCGATTCTCACGCGACTGCCGTTTCTCCAACTGCACCCATACCCACGAGCCAGGCTGTGCCGTCCTCAAGGCCCTCGACTACCATTACATCGCCCAGTCGCGCTACCAGTCCTATCTCTCCATGCTCTCCGACAAGGACGAGAGTAAATACCGCGAAGCCTACTAAGAACAGTATCCTTGCACTATGTACAAGTATGTGATAGCCTTTGCATTGCTGGCAGGTTCTCTCTCCAAGGCGAGTGCAGAAGACCGGTTGCCCCGTCTGGCAAAGGGGGTGATAGATACGACCCGGTATGAGACGGTGGGGCTGGAACCTTCAGACGGCATCAGGACCCATACCGTGTTCAGGGCAGAAGAAGGAACCGACCACTACGCCAACGGGGTGGTGATGACGGCTTTCAAAGGTACGCTCTATTGTATGTGGCAGAGTTCGCCGAAGGATGAGGACAGCGATGATACGTGGGTGGCCTACAGCCTCAGCACCGACGGCGGCGAGACATGGACGAAGCCACAGCCGTTGGCATTGCCGACAACTGATTATTACTGCACCTCGGGTGGCTGGATGGCCAGGGGTGACACGTTGACGGCATTTGTCGATACCTGGGAGAAAGGACTGAATCCCAGAGGCGGAAAGACCAGTTATATGACCAGCACTGACGGCCAGAACTGGAGCCGGATGCAACCTGTCAGGATGGCCGATGGCACAGAAATGAACGGCATTCTGGAGCAGGATCCCTATCCTCTGCCCGATGGCCGTATCATTGGAGCCGTACATTTCCAGCCAGGACTGCACGTCTGTCCTGTCTATACCGATGACCCTACAGGTCGTAGCGGCTGGCAGCAAGGCAACTTTCCCTCCTATGATCCCTCTGATAAGGGTAAGCAGTCGCGCGAGTTGGAGCCGAGCCTCTATCGGCAGCCTGACGGCACCATCGTCATGGTCTTCCGCGACCAACGGAGTACATTCCGCAAACTGGCATCCGTCAGTACCGACAGGGGTGAGACCTGGACGGAGCCGGTGGAGACCAATATCCCCGATGCCCGTACAAAACAATGTGCAGGCAACCTACCCGACGGTACGGCATTCATGGTGGGCTGTCCCTCCAACGGCAAGTGGCGCTGGCCACTCGTGCTGTTGCTCAGCAGCGACGGACGGACATTCGACCGTGCTGTCCTCCTGCGTAGCGGGGCCTCCGGTGACCTGCCGCCACGACGCTATTCTGGCCGATACAAGACCTTAGGCTATAATTATCCAAAGGCCTTCGTCCATGACGGTCAGCTGATCATCGGCTATTCGACGAATAAGGAGGAAGTGAACTGCACCATTTATACTTGGAACTAAAACTTTTAGATATGGATGAGATCAAGACACAATTGCCCGACAATGCGTTTCGGGAACTGAATGAGGGAGAGAAGTATGAGCCGCTGATGGCGCCGCAGGGGAATTATCCCGAGGTGAACGGCTGGTCAGTGACATGGGGTATCATCATGACGATGCTCTTCTCGGCAGCCGCTGCCTATTTGGGACTGAAGGTAGGTCAGGTGTTCGAGGCGGCCATCCCCATTGCCATCATCGCCGTAGGTGTATCCACCGCTGCCAAGCGTTCGAAGGCGTTGGGTGAGAATGTGATTATACAGTCGATAGGTGCCTGTTCGGGTGCCGTGGTGGCTGGTGCCATCTTTACCCTGCCGGCCATCTATATCCTGCAGGCGAAATATCCGGAGATGTCGGCTTCGTTCCTGAAGATCTTCATCGCCTCGCTACTGGGTGGCATCATCGGCATCCTGTTCCTGATTCCCTTCAGGAAGTACTTTGTTTCTGACATGCACGGCAAGTACCCCTTCCCAGAGGCAACGGCAACGACGCAGGTGCTGGTGAGCGGTGCCAAGGGCGGTAACCAGGCAAAGCCCCTGCTGATGGCAGGTATCGTCGGCGGACTCTATGACTTCATCGTAGCGACGTTCGGCTGGTGGAACGAGAACTTCACCTCGCGCGTGGTAGAATGGGGCCAGTCGTTGGCAGACCAGGCGAAACTGGTATTCAAGATCAATACGGGTGCTGCCGTATTGGGTCTTGGCTATATCATCGGCTTCAAATATGCGCTGATCATCACATTGGGCTCGCTGTCCGTCTGGTGGCTCATCGTGCCGGGCCTCTCGTTGTTGTTCGGCAGTGAGGTGCTGAACCAGTGGGATCCCTCGATTACGACAGCTGTGGGCGATATGTCGCCGGAACAGATCTTCAAAGCTTACGGCAAGTCGATTGGTATTGGCGGCATTGCGATGGCTGGTATCATCGGTATCATCAAGTCGTGGGGCATCATCAAGGGAGCCGTGTCATTAGCGGCGAAGGAGATGAAGGGCGGCGGGGAGGCTGCTGTGGCACAGCAGCGTACTCAACGGGATTTGCCATTCAGATTTATTGCCATCGCCTCGATAGTAACCATTGTGATTACATTTCTCTTCTTCTGGTTCGGCGTAATGGATGGCAATATGATGCAGGCACTGGTAGCGATTGTACTGGTAGCCGTGATCGCCTTCCTCTTTACGACGGTGGCGGCGAACGCCATTGCCATCGTGGGCTCTAACCCTGTCTCAGGTATGACATTGATGACACTCATCCTGGCCTCGGTCGTAATGGTGGGTGTTGGCCTGCAAGGTACGAGTGGTATGGTGGCTGCGCTGATCATGGGCGGTGTCGTCTGCACGGCCCTCTCGATGGCTGGTGCTTTCATCACCGACCTGAAGATCGGTTATTGGTTAGGTACGACTCCAAGAAAGCAAGAATCGTGGAAGTTTCTCGGCACGCTGGTATCTGCAGCGACGGTGGGCGGTGTGATGATGCTGCTCAACGAGACCTACGGCTTTGCGAGCGGACAACTCGCAGCCCCTCAAGCCAATGCGATGGCTGCCGTCATCGACCCACTGATGAATGGGGTGGGTGCGCCTTGGGTGCTCTACGCCATCGGCGCGGCGATTGCCATCATCCTGACGCTCTGTAAGGTGCCTGCGCTGGCCTTCGCACTGGGTATGTTCATTCCTTTGGAGCTTAACGTGCCGTTGCTGGTGGGTGGCGCTGTCAACTGGTATGTCACCACCCGTTCGAAGGATAAGGCTGTCAACGAGGCCCGTGGTGAGAAGGGTACTCTGATTGCTTCGGGCTTCATCGCCGGTGGTGCCCTGATGGGTGTGGTGAGTGCCTTGCTGCGCTTTGGCGGCTTCAATCCCGTCAGTGACTCATGGTTGGCCAACCCGCTCTCTGAGGTGCTGTCGCTCATTGCATACATTATATTGATTTACTTTTTTATCCGTTCTACGAAAAAATGAAGTACGCATTAACATTCTTGTTGCTGCTGGGAACGATTGCCAGCCCAGCGCAGGTGAAGACGGCAATCAGTGAGTTCAATCAGGCAGGACCTTATGCGGTCACTGCACCAGTGGCCTTCGACACGGTGGACGTGAAGGGGCAGAAGTTCGAAGAAAAACAGCTGATGGGTGCCATTGCGCTGACATCACCTGCTATCGGGAAGTTCACAGGTGAGGTGCTGCCCTCGTTGGAGGATAGCAAGAGCGTGGGGCTGCTCTCGTTCTACGTGAACAACAGCGACTACCTGAAGGGCAAGATCGAGGTGAAGGGCCCGAAAAACTACAAGCTCTTCATCGACGGTGCTGAGGGTAGCGGCGAGTTGAAGCTGGCACCAGAGCATCACACTTTCGTCATCCAGTACTTAGCCGAGCCGAAAGACACGGACAGCATCCATGTGACGATTGATGCCGACAAGGCCATCAGCTATACCCTCGAGGCCAGGCATCCCTATATGGTTCACGACCTGACCGACGGCAAGCGTGTGAGGGGCATCTCCCTCTCTGCCGACGGACAGCTTGTGGTGGTCTCGTATCAGACGACGGAACGGGGTGGCAACAGCCGATGGGACTTTGAACTCCGCGAGACCAAGAGTCAGCGTCTCATTTCACGTCCGTCGCATAACCCCCGCTGGCTCCCCAAGAGCATCGCATGGCTGGATGAAGAAAAGGAGGGTAGCAAGCGCGTATTATATAAGGTGGAGCCTCGCAACGGTGCCCGTACCCGTTTTGCCTATGACATCCCTGAGGGCGGTTACACCGTGGCGCCCACTGAGGACTATCTGATCTTCTCGATTGAGGAGAAGGGACCGAAGGAGGACAAGGATGTCTTCGAAGTCCTGGAGATGGATGACCGTCAGCCCGGTTGGCGCGACAGAAGATATCTGGCTAAATACGACATTGCCACCGGTGTCACCCAACGCCTGACCTTCTCGCCTCAGAATACCAGTTTGATGGATATCTCGCAGGACGGTCAGAAACTGCTCATCGGCTCGTCACATTCGCGTCTGACCAAGCGTCCCACAGAGGTGTTCGACTGCTATATCTTCGACCTCCGTACGCAGAAGACCGATACCATCCTTACCGGTGCGGGCTTCTTAGGGAATGCCTGTTTCTCACCCGATGCAACGCAGATTCTCTTTACCGGCACACCTGAGGCTTTCGATCGTATCGGATGCCAGCTGCCTGACAATGTGACGCCGAGCATGACGGAGAACGAACTCTTCCTCTACGACATCGCCTCGAAGAAGGTGACACCGTTGACGAAGGACTTCGACCCCTCTCTCAGTAACGGGCCAGACTGGTCGTGGGCTGACGGACAGATCTACTTCACGGCCGAGGATCGCGACTATGTGAATCTTTACGTCCTCAACCCGAAGACGGGTAAGATCACGAAGCTTCCTGCCGAGGGCGATTACGTCTATCGCTTCGATGCTGCGGCCCATGTCCCTGCCATCGCCTACCTTTCCTATAAGACCATGGAACCCGCTTCCGCCTATGTGATGAGAAGTGAAAAGGGAAAAGTGAGAAGTGAAAAGTTCTTTGACGGAGCAGAAGCCTTGGGCGATGCCGAGGTTGGCACCTGCGAGGACTGGAACTTCAAGAACTCGAAGGGCGATACCGTCTATGGCCGTCTCTATCTGCCGAAGGATTTCGATGCCACGAAGCAGTATCCGATGATCGTGTATTACTATGGCGGCTGCTCACCTGTGAGCCGTTATTTCGAGTCGCCCTACGCCCCGCAGTATTGGAACTCGTTAGGCTACGTGGCCTATATCCTCCAGCCCAGCGGCGCTACAGGCTTCGGCCAAGAGTGGGCTTCGCGTCACGTGAATACCGCCGGTCGTGGCCCTGCCGAGGACATCATCGAGGGTACGAAGCAGATCTGCAAGGAGCATCCCTTCATCAATCCCAAGAAGATCGGCTGCATGGGTGCCTCTTATGGTGGCTTCATGACCCAGTATCTGCAGACGCAGACAGACATCTTCGCCGCTGCCGTCTCCCATGCGGGCATCACCAACCACACCAGCTACTGGGGCGAGGGCTATTGGGGCTATAATTATAGCGAGGTCAGTATGGCCAACAGCTACCCCTGGAGCCATCGCCAGCTCTACGTCGATCAGTCGCCGCTCTTTAATGCCGACAAGATCCATACGCCGCTGCTGTTGCTCCACGGCAATGCCGACACAAACGTGCCGCTCATCGAGAGCCTCCAGATGTTCACCGCTCTGAAGCTCTTAGGCCGTGATGTCGCACTGGTGGAGGTAGAAGGTGAGAACCACCACATCCTCGACTACACGAAGAAGGAGAAGTGGCTGGCTACGCAGATGGCCTGGTTCCAGCGCTGGCTGAAGGACGATCCCACATGGTGGGATGCCCTCTATCCGAAAAAGCATCTGTAGAAATCAGAGAGAAATGAAAAGGTCTTCCCAATGTTGGCTGAAATTGGTCATCGTTGGGAAGAGCAGGTCGGCATTGGCATCGAGCAATACCTGTGCCGGTAGGGGGCCTGTGTTGATGGCGACGGTGAAGATCTTGGCAGCCACGCCGGCGCGTACACCTAATGGGGCATTCTCGACAACGATGGCTTCCCAGGGCTGGAGGTCACCGGCTTTGCGGAGCCCGTTGAGATAAGGATCGGCGTTGGGCTTGCCGCGCCTGACATCGTAGGCGGTGGTGATATGGGCCTCGTCGACGAACTGACCGAAGTCTTTGAGAATGCGCTGGATGAGAGGTCGCTGGCCACTGCCCGTGACGACCCCGATCTGGAGACCATCAGCCTGTATCTGCGTCATCAGCGACAGCACGCCGGGCATGACGGGAGCCTCGGGCATCTCGTGGAAGATGCGGCTCTTTTCGTCGTACATCCGCTGGGCCTCGGCCTCATCGATCTCACGGCCCTGCTGTTTGCGAACCATCATGCGAATGGTGTCCACGCCGCGGGCACCCTCTGTGGCGTAGGCATCGTCGGCAGTCATTTGGATACCGAACAGGGCCATCGACTGTTGCCAGGCAATGGCGTGATTGGGCATCGAGTCGTAGAGCACACCGTCCATGTCAAAGAGCACGGCCTTGGGGCGCAGAGCCTCAAAGCCGTGTCTTTCCAAGTATTTTCTAACAGCGAGTTGGTACATACTAGTATGACTAGTCGGACTAGTAAGACTAGGATTCCTTGGCGAGTCTTTCCTTGATGGCCTTGCTGTCTTCCTCGTAGCCAGGCTTGTCGAGCAGGGCGAACATATTCTTCTTGTAAGCCTCGACGCCGGGCTGGTTGAACGGGTTCACGCCGAGCACGTTGCCGCTGATGCCGCAGCCGATCTCGAAGAAGTAGATGAGCTGTCCGAGGTAGCGCTCTGTCAGACGGGGCATGGTGATGCGGATGTTGGGCACACCACCGTCAACGTGGGCCAGACGGGTGCCGAGCTCTGCCATCTTGTTCACCTCGTCCACACGCTTGCCGGCCAGGAAGTTCAGACCGTCGAGGTTCTCCTCGTCCTCAGGGAAGAGCAGTTTCTTCTCAGGCTCCTCGACGCTGATGACCGTCTCGAAGATGGTGCGTTCACCGTCCTGGATCCACTGGCCCATCGAGTGCAGGTCGGTGGTGAAATCGACGGAGGCGGGGAAGATACCCTTCTTGTCCTTGCCCTCGCTCTCGCCGTAGAGCTGCTTCCACCACTCACTCATGAAGTGGAGCTTCGGCTGGAAGTTCACCATGATCTCAATCTTCTTGCCGTTCTGGTAGAGACCGTTACGCACGGCTGCATACTGTGCAGCGGGGTTCTCGGCGAAGGGCACGTCCTTGCCACAGGCCTTCTCCATATCCTGGGCACCAGCCACCAGCTCGCGGATGTCGAATCCGGCACAGGCGATGGGCAGCAGACCAACAGGAGTGAGCACAGAGAAGCGTCCGCCTACATTGTCGGGGATGATGAAGCTCTTGTAGCCCTCCTTGTCGGCACAGGTGCGTGCAGCACCGCGCTTGGCATCGGTAATGGCGACAATGACTTTCTTGGCCTCTTCCTTGCCGCGCTGGGCCTCACACTGCTTCTTCAGCAGACGGAAAGTCAGGGCAGTCTCTGTGGTCGTTCCCGACTTCGAGATGTTGATGACGCCGAACTTCTTGCCCTTCAGATACTCGGTCAGCTCGAAGAGATAGTCCTCGCCAATGTTGTTACCAGCAAAGAGGATAGTGGGGTTCTTCTGATCGTTCACGAGCCATGCAAACGAGTTGCTCAGGGCCTCGATGATAGCACGAGCACCGAGATAGGAGCCGCCGATACCGGCTACGACGATGGCCTCGCAGTTCTCGCGCAGCACGTTGGCACACTGCTGCAGCTCGTCGAGGAAGGCGGGTGTGATACTTGATGGCAGGTGGAGCCATCCTAAGAAGTCGTTACCGGGACACGTGCCGTCTTCCAGTGCCTGCTGGGCGGCTTTTACCTGCGGCTCGAAAGCCTCTACTGCACCAGCCTCAAGGAAACTGGCGGCCTTTGTGATGTCAAGACTGATTGTTTTCATTTTTAATAATTTTCAATTATCAATTCTCAATTTTCAATTTTCTGACCGCAAAGTTACGAATATTTTGCTAATTCATCAAAAATATGGCGTTTTTTTTGCGTACTTTAAAATTTATTCGTACCTTTGCCAACTGGTATAACTAATCCGATAATTAATTACCTATAAAATATCATGTATGAGTAACTACATTGCAGATGTGGTCAGAAAGACTTTCTGGGGAGTCTTTCTGGTAATGACCATTCAACTATTTATGGCATGTACCGATGACTACAAGCTCGACGACCCCGACAATTATCCGTCGTGGTTGGGCGGTAGCATCTACGATGCCATGAAGCATCCCGAGAGTTTGACCAATGCGCAGGGCAGCGTGCTCCAGGGCACATTTGAGAACTATCTGCGCTTGATTGATGACCTGGGCTATGCCGAAACGTTGGGCAAGACCGGTTCGAAGACCGTGTTCCCCGCCAACGACGAGGCGTTCAGCCGCTTCTACGAGAACAACCCTTGGGGCGTACGCCGCTATGAAGATCTGACCGACGCCATGAAGCGCCAGTTGCTTTATGCCTCGATGCTCGACAATGCCATCCTCGTAGAGATGCTCTCTAACATCTCCGACGGTGCCACCGCCGTGATGCAGGGCCAGGCCATGAAGCATACCACCGGCGCTAACGTCATCGACACCATCACCCACCTCAGGGGTAGGGCGGAGATGCCTGCCAACAATCCCTACTGGGCTTACTATTACGACCGTGACATCTACATGGTGATGGATGCCACCCGTCCGATGATGGTACATTTCACAGAGGAGCAGATGACCGGCAACAACATCACCACCCGTGGCGCAGACAGCGACTTTGAGGTGGTCACCGGCACGCCCTACGATGAGGCTGAGAAGTCAGCCTACATCTTCCGTAACAAGATCATCAGTGCCGACGTCACCTGTAAGAACGGCTACATCCACCAGATGCAGGATGTGCTGGTGCCACCAGGCAACCTGGCTGAGCTCATCCGTACGAATGGCGAGAGCAACCTGTTCAGTCGTATGCTCGACCGTTTCAGCGCTCCCTACTATGATGCTGCCACCACCAAGACCTATCAGGACTGGTATGAGGAACAGCAGCAGGCAGGCATCAACATGAGCGGTGTGCCACGTCCGGACTCCATCTTCCAGAAGCGCTATATGAGCCTTCGCTCACAGGGTGGTCAGTTGACGCAGGATCCCAACCGTGTGACGGCACAGTACGTGCTGCCATTCGACCCGGGCTGGAACAACTACAACAACGGAAATGCCGGCGAGAACACCAGTAAGGACATCGCCGCCATGTTCGTGCCTACCGACCAGGCCATCCAGAAGTTCTTCCTCCCAGGCGGAGGCGGTGAGTTCCTTATCAATGCTTTCGGTAAGAAGCCAAATACACTTGAGAACCTCGAGGAGAATATCGACTCCATCCCTCTGCAGAACGTCCAGCAGCTGATCGGCAACCTGATGAAGAACTCGTTCGTCAGCACCGTTCCCAGCAAGTTCGGCCGTGTGATGGACGAGGCCAACGACCCGATGGGGCTGTCGCTTGAGGTGCTCAACCGTACGGCCGACGGCGCCTACGACGTGAAGATAGCCAACAACGGTGTGGCCTATATGCTCAACACCGTGTTTGCGCCGCCGTCGCTGATTGCCGTGTCGGCACCAGTGACGCTCAGCAGCAATATGCGTATCATGAACGAGGCCGTCAACGACGGTAAGACTCGTAAGGCGCTGGCCCTCAACCTGAACTACTACGCCTACCTGCTGGCCATGAGCGCCAACTACGCGTTCTTCATCCCCACTGACGATGCCTTCGCACGCTTCTATGTTGACCCTGCCTACCTGAAGGAGAACCAGCCGCGTGCCCTGAAGTTCTATTATCAGAACAAGTCGCCGTACGTCTATTGCTCTGCGTGGAAGTACGACCCCGTGACAGGCACCGTCGGCACCTCGCCGTCTGACTCTATCGGACGTGTCTCTGCCGACCAGTTCCGTACCCAGTTCCAGGACATCTTGAACTACCATACGGTGGTGCTACGCGATGGCGAGACGCTGGGTGCCAACCGTTATTATAAGACCAAGCACGGCGGTGAGCTTCTCTTCGAGGGCAACGTGGTGCGCAGCGGTGCCCAGATCGACGGCAATGCCGCACCTTCTGAGATCACGCAGGTCTATAATCAGGCCAACGGTACGGCCTACGCCATCGACCACGTCATCCAGCCGCCTCACCGCTCAGTGCTCCAGGTGCTTTCCGACGACCGTTTCTCGGAGTTCATGCAGCTCTGCACCGACTTCGATATGGACAGCATCATGGAGTTCGCCAGCGACAAGCTGGTAGAGGTGAACCCCGTCACCAAGAAGCGCCGCATGGAGGCCTATCATCCCTTTGTGGCCAATGGCGGTCTGACGGATAATGTCAGCTATTTCAATTCTTATAATTATACCGTCTATGCACCTGACAATGATGCCATGAAGGAGGCCTACAACCTGGGTCTGCCTCGCTGGAGTGACATCAAGAAGATCTACAATCAGTATGCTGAGCGGTTAGACAATGAGCGTGCCCGTGGCAGCGTCTCTCCCGAGGTGCAGGCAGCACGTGACAAGGCTTTGGCGATGGTCGAGGAGATCAACGCCTTTATCCGCTATCATTTCCAGGACAACTCGATCTATGCCGACAACATCATCGATGAGGGCATCTACTCTACCGCTTGTTCCGACACGCTGGGTATCCGGGAGAAACTCACCGTCGAGGGCGGCAGCGGAAAGATGTCCATTCTCGACAAGCGCGGACAGACGGTCGAGGTGGATGCCGGCATCAAGTCGAAGCTTACGAACCAGATGGCCCGCGACTATGTCATCAACAGCCGCAGCCACTCCATCTCTACCTCGTCGTTTGCCGTCGTCCATCAGATCAGCCATCCGCTGAACTCCCACGCTGTGACTGGCGGTCATAACGGCCGTTACGACTATCTGTGGAACGGTAGCGGATCCAGTGCGCGCCTGAAAGCCTATCGACAGCAGCATGATACCTATTTGTATAAAAGGTACGATAATAATTGATAATTGACAATTGAAAATTGAGAATTGATGATTATGATTAATAAGATAAAGAGAATGGTGATGGCGGGCGTGATGGGCCTGATGGGGTTGACGGCCTCGGCCCAGGAGGCACGCATCTCGGGTACTGTCAGCGACCAGCTGGGGCCGATCATGCTGTGTAATGTGGTCGAGATCGACGGCAACAACCGTAACATATCGTTCGCACAGACCGATATGAACGGTAACTTCTCCATGACCGTCAAGAGCACCAAGAACAAACTGAAGATTTCATACGTGGGCTACCAGACGCAGACCCTGACGATTGGTGAGCGTACGCGGTTCAACATCGTGCTGAAAGATGCGACGATGGTGAAGGAGGTGACCGTCACCGCCAAGCGTAAGTTCAACCAAGGCGGTCTGGCCATTCCGGAGCGCGAGGTTTCTGTTGCAGCCCAGACGTTTAATATGCAGGCAGTGGAAGGTCTCGCCTTCACGACTGCCGACGAAGCCCTGCAGGGCCATATCGCAGGTCTCGACATCGTGGCCAACTCAGGTAACCTGGGTGCCGGTACTTCGATGCGTCTGCGTGGTGTCACTTCCATCAATGGTTCCGCAGAGCCGCTGATCGTAGTCGATGGTAACATCTTCGACAATCCCGATGCCAACTTCGACTTCCAGAATGCCAACGAGGAGACCTACGCCTCGCTGCTGTCCGTGAATCCCTCCGACATTGAGGATATCCAGGTGTTGAAGGATGCTGCCGCTACGGCCATCTGGGGTTCACGTGGTGCCAACGGTGTGATTCAGATCCGCACAAAGCGCGGTG
>Ga0310786_10000385_pt1 | contig 71345 bp, 62 predicted proteins | sample AusTroGonzalo_MG_FD_203881 | JGI IMG/M metagenome (GOLD analysis project Ga0310786, IMG submission 203881) | Bovine rumen microbial communities from tropical cattle in Woodstock, Queensland, Australia - Gonzalo_03 (v2) (version 2) | ecosystem: Host-associated > Mammals > Digestive system >... | reverse complement strand
TCTGGTCGTTGGCCCAGCCTTTCGAGAAGCGAAAGCCGCAGATGGTGGTAGCGTCCTGCTGGAATGCTCTGGCAGCAGTGGCTTCGTCCCAACCGATGCCTTGCTGCAGGTCGAGGCGCAGGTAGCCCTCTGGCGCATCGGCAGGCAGGGTATAGCGATGGAGTCCCGTTCGCTCAGTGGCTGTCAGCTCAACGCGGATGCCGTTACTGAGCATCACGGAGTAATAGCCAGGGCGTGCATATTCTGCCTGGTGCGAGAACCCTACACTCTTCTGCTCGGCATCGAGTACAGGCAGGAAGGCAATGTCGCCCAGGTCTGCACAGCCTGTTCCACTGAGGTGCAGATGAGAAAAGCCGATGATGACAGAGTCGCTATAGTGATAGCCTGAGCACCAGTCCCAGCCGTCCTTGCGGTTGGTGGGGCCAAGTTGCACGAAGCCGAAAGGCACGTTGGCACCGAGGAATACATGACCGTGACCGCCAGTGCCGATGAAGAGATTAGACTCTCCCCCAAGCCCCTCCCTGCGAGGGAGGGGAGTAGATAGACTTGATGCAGAATTCCCGTCTTGAAAGTAACCGCTCCCCTCCCTCACAGGGAGGGGCTGGGGGTGGGTCTGTAGTCTTACAAACACAGGATAGTGGTCAGAGGGCAGGCGGCGCTGGTCAGCCCAGTAGGTGTTGGTCAGCACACCATAGCGGTCGACAGTGAACTGTGGCGAGACGAAGATGTGGTCGATGCGGCTATCGGTCTTCTGCTCCTGATGGAAGCCGTTGAACGTGCCGTTCTCGGCGAAACGCAGACGGGTCGTTGTATAGCTGTCGACGAGCCGTCCTGACTGCGTGAAAATGCCGTAGATCTCATCGCTTTGGTCAACGTTGAAGTCACCCGTCAGCACCACGGGCGTTTGGTCTCCGGCCAACTGACCAATACGCTCCACCACCAGTTTGGCTGCCTCGCGACGAGCTACTCTGCCCACATGGTCCATGTGCAGATTGAAGAAATAGAACTGCAGACCTGTGGCGCTGTCCTCGAACTTTCCCCAGGTGCAGATGCGTATGCAGGCGGCATCCCACCCCAGACTGGGCTTGTCGGGCGTCTCTGAGAGCCAGAACTGTCCGTTGTCCACAAGCCTCAGCTTCTGTTTGTCGTAGAAAATGGCGGCGTATTCGCCTTTCTGCTTGCCGTCCTCGCGCCCCACGCCGATATAGTCGTAGCCGTCGAGTCGCTGCAGCATGTCGCGCAACTGCGGATGTAGCACCTCCTGCGCTCCAAAGATGTCAGGATGCTCGAAGTTCAGCTGGTCGCACACCACAGGGCAGCGCTTCGTCCAGCTATTACCATTCTCGTTATCGTCGTTGTTAATATATCGGATGTTGTAGGACCCCACATAAAGCGGTTGTGCAATGGCGGGACCGACTGCCACAGCAGATAGTAATACGATGAGTTTTAGGATACGTTTCATAACGATAATTTATTTGAACAGATACTGTGCGAATTCGTGCAGGGACTTGCGCCAAACCTGCCACTCGTGGTCGCCGGGATAGGAGTTGAAGCGCACATTGACACCTCCGTCGCGCATCTTCTTCACGATGTTTCGGGTATATTCAATGCGCGGATCCTGTTCGCCGCAACTTACGAAGAAAACATCGAACTGCCGGTTGAATGTCTTCGTGTCGGTCAGCATGCCTGGCACCTCTTTCTCGAGATCGAAGTTCGAGGCACCACGAATGCCACCAAACATACCAGTAGAAAAGACACCCACGTTGGCGAACACCTCAGGATCGCGCAGGCCAATGTAGAACGACTGGCCACCGCCCATAGACAGTCCGCACATGGCGCGGTTCTTGCGGTCTTTCTTCACACGATAGGTCTTCTCTACGAAGGGAATCACATTGTCAATCAGTTCGCTGCGGAAGGTCTGCATGCCCTGCCAACTGTAACCGCCACCGCCGAAACCGCCGCTGGTGGAGCGCACATTGCTATTGGCACTGACGACAATCATCGGCACGGCCTTGCCCGCGGCAATCAGGTTGTCCATGATCTGAGCCGTGCGGCCCTGTTCCATCCAGCCGCGATGATCCTCACCGCCACCGTGATGGATATACACCACAGGATAGTCCTTCTTGCCCTCATCGTAACCAGCGGGCGTATAGACCATCAGCGGACGCCAGGCTTTTTCCACATTACTATAATAATGGATGGTGCGCACCTCACCATGCGGCACAGCCTGCACCTCGAAGTCGTCCATGCCCTTCTCAGGAATCTCGATGGCACTCGACCAGCGGCTGCAGCCGTAGAACGACTGGCTGGCAGGATCGGCCACAGAAACACCGTCGACAATCAGCGAATAGTAATGGAAGCCTGGCACCTGCGGCTTGGTGGTCACCGTCCAAGTGCCACCATCGCCCTTCTGCATGTCATACTTCGTGCCGCCGATATCTACCTGCACTTTCTGTGCCTCTGGGGCCCGTACAGTGAATTTCACGCTGTTGTCACTAAGCAACTGCGGCCCATTCGCCAAATTGATGTTTGTCACAGGCGCCACGAAATCTATCTTCACCATAGCCCTTGAGCCTCCTGTGTCACGTTGTCCCTGTGCTGACACTTGGGTGCAGCAAACGGCCGTCAGCATCGCGGCCAATATCATCTTTGTCGTTCTCATTGTTATAATAAGGTGTTATTTAGTTTTTTTCAATCTCAACACGCCGACGGCGTTCTCGGGCATCGTGAGGGTGAAGGATGATCTTACCATGCCGAGGTCCTGTGTTTTGGGTGTGATGGCCTCTTCATAATTGAAGTTTCCTTTGGCTTCTCCATTTGAAGTGGAGAAATCGGGATGACTCGAATAGTAGTTCTGGTCGCCCTGATTCTTCACGCTGGTGTCGTGGGCGGTCATGTATTCTATTTCAGCGGTGTACGCATCGGCAGTGTTCAGGCTGACGCTGACCTGCTTTTCCTGCGCTTCGGCATTGACGAACTTCAGGTAGATGGTACCCGTGTGCGTGTCGATGGTGGGTGAGGTGTAGATCTTTGCATCGGCCTCGCTGCCGTTCATTACGTCCTGATATTTCAGGGCACGGTTGCCGCCTAAAGAGAAAAGCTGCTGGTAGTAGTAGTTCGTGGTGCGCCAGAGACCGCGGTTGTCGAACCAGATGAGGTTGGAGTTCCACTTGTTGTAGCCCTTCTTGCAGAACAGCGGGGCGTATGCTGCCATTACCACCATATCAGAGTTACGCTCTAAACTGAGCCAGTAGGCAGCCTCGGCAAGGGTGGAACGGTAGGCATTGTTGGTGCTGTTGTTGGCAAACTCACCCACGAAAACGCGCGTTGGACGGCTGCGGTCGTAGGTCAGCCCCTGGTTGCCGCGCTTGGCATCGGGCGCATAGCGGTTGCCTTGGCTGAAGAACCATTCGTCGTTCTTGTAGTAGTGCTCGTCGACGTAGGTGTCAGGATATTTCGCATCTATCTCGGCATAGTTATTGTCGAACTCACGACCTGCATCGCGGGCACCAGCTGTAGAGACGATGATGATGTCAGGATATTGCGCCTTGACGGCCTTGTAGATGATGTCGAAACGCTCCCAGAACTCCTTGCCTTGGTTCTCATTGCCGATGCCGAGATACTTCAGGTTGAAGGGTGCAGGATGGCCCATCTCAGCACGTAGTTTTCCCCATTTGGTGGTGGTAGCACCGTTGCAGAACTCGATGAGGTCGAGTGCGTCGTTCACAAAGATGTCGTGGAAGCGCTGACGGTCGGCTTCTGTTTCAAGTGGTGCGATGTAGGAATGTCCCACAAACTGGCAGGTGACACCATTGTTGAGCACAGGCAGCGGACTGGCTCCGAGGGCTTCGGCCATGAGGAAATACTCGTAGAAACCCACATACTGTGACGTCCAGTAGCCCCAGTGGTTGCGGAAGCCGAGACGCTCCTCAGGCTGTCCAACGCTGTTCTTCCAGAATACCTGACCGAAGTAGTTGGGACCTTCCGATGCACAGCCGCCAGGGAAGCGCATGAACTTTGGATGCAGTGCAGCCAGCGCCTCCATCATATCCTTGCGCAGCGGGCCGTTCTTGCCGTTGTTCCACAGCTTGGATGCCTCGGGCAGCAGCGTGACGAAATCCAAGAAGAACGTTCCCTCTTTGTCGCCCGTAATCACCAGTCGGCTGTCCGTCGAGCGCTGGGCCTTCAGACTGCCCGTATATTTCTTCCATTCATTCTTCAGCTTCGCCAGTGTGATGACGTTCGAGTTCACTTTGCCATCGATGTCCTCAAGCCATACGCTCACCTTACCCTTATATTTATCGCCCTGCAGATAAAGCCCCAGGTCGTAGCTCACGCCCGCCTCTACGGCCAATGACGGGCGCTGCGTGTTATTGCTGTAGATGGCACCGCGGTCACGCGTGCTGGGAGCGATGCCGTAGCCGTTGGCGGCAATACCAAAGCCAGCACCTGCCTTCTCGATGTCGAAGCGCACGCAATACTGCACGTAGCGCAGTTCGTCATCGTACTTGTCGTTTGGGTCGTAGTCATATTTTCGCTCCAGCTTCACCAGCGGATGGTCGCTCACGGCGCGGGCTTTTCCCACGGCACCGTCGCGGCTCACCACGGTCCATCCGAAGAAGATAGTGTCGCTCTGCGAGAACTCGTTGGCAGGACCGTCGGGCACGTTGTACGCCTGGAACGAGTTGTTCTGAATCATTTGCGCACAGATGCCACCGTCGAGCGACTGGTTGATGTCCTCGAAGAAGATGCCGCTCAGCGTGGGGCTGATTTCGATGCCCAGCGTCTTGGTGTCGATACTCAGTTGCCGCGTCTCCGTCTGTGCCGAGGCTTGTGTCAGCACCGATGCCAGCAGCGTGGCGGTTACAAAAAGATACTTACTCATATTCTTGTTTTTGTTTAGTAATAGGCGATGATTGTCTGATTGTTATCATAACCAACGGCAAAGGTACGAAAAAATAGCGAATACGATGGCCGGATTTAACAATTATTATGGGGAAAAATAGAGAATCATTTGGCGCATTGGGAGATTATTCGTATTTTTGCCGACAAATTACCTGAGCTGATGTATACTAAACACTGGACGATGAAAGTAGGCTTCCTCATTGGGGGGGTGCTGATACTTGCGGGGCTGATGCTGCAACTGTGCGTCGGACCCGTGGTGTGGGAGGCTTTTGCGTGGCCCGTCAACGGTGTCGTGCTGGCTGGCTTCGTGACCATTATCGCTTTCATCTTCCTGTTGCGTAAACAGGTTCACCTGTTCCATTTCATCGGAACCAACAAAGCGGCTATACCAACGCTCATCTATACCGTTGTGCTGACGATGATAATGGGACTGACGCGACAGGCCCCCAGTCATGGGAGCGAGGGGAGTACGTGGCTGAACAGCATGCAGACGTTCTGGCCCTTCGTGCTGATCTATGTCTATATGGCTGTGATACTTGGAGTGGTGGTTCTGCGTCGGCTGAAAAAAATGGTTGTTGTTCATTGTTCGTGGCTCAATGACATTCCTTTCCTGCTGAACCATCTGGGACTGTTTATAGCGATGACAACGGCCACACTGGGCAATGCCGACATGCAGCGACTGAAGATGATAACGGTGGTTGGCGAAACGGAGTGGCGGGCACTGACACAGGAGGGGACCATCCGTGAAATGCCGATGAAGATTGAGCTGAACAGGTTTATCATGGAGACGTATGACGACGGGGCGCCCAAGCGGTTTGCCTCAGAGATACGGATACGGACAATGTCGGGCAAAGACATCCAGGCCACTGTCGACGTGAACAAACCCGTGGAGGTGGAGGGCTGGAAGATTTACCAGTACGGCTATGACACGCAAATGGGAGCCATAAGCCAGACATCCATCTTGGAACTGGTGAGCGACCCTTGGCTGCCTGCGGTCTATACGGGCATCTATATGATGCTGACAGGTGCCGTTTGTATGTTCCTCTTTGGCGGCAGGAAGAAAAATGTAAATCGTAAATCGTTAAATAGAACTCGCTTTAGCGCTTTTACAAAGCAAAGCGACTAAAAGAAATAGCCATGGTGAGCTGGGAGTATTTCATATATTTTGCAATAGTAGCTGTGGCGCTATGGGCCGTAGGAGCATGGGCTGCATGGCGTGAAAAGACGGTGATGGCCTATTCGTCTACCATCATAGGCCTCGTCGTGTTCTTCGCGTTCATCCTTTCAATGTGGATTTCGCTGGAGCGTCCGCCACTGAGGACGATGGGTGAGACGCGCCTCTGGTACTCGTTCTTCCTGCCGTTGGCCGGCATCATCGTCTACTCGCGCTGGAAATACAAATGGATACTCACGTTCTCGACGGTGCTGTCACTGGTGTTCATCTGTGTGAACCTCTTCAAGCCAGAGATTCACGACAAGACGCTGATGCCTGCCCTGCAGAGCCCGTGGTTTGCACCGCATGTCATTGTCTACATGCTTGCCTACGCCGTATTGGGTGTGGCAACGCTGATGGCCATCTTTATGCTCGTCAAAAAGAAATCTCTCACCTCTCACCTCTCACCTCTTGCCTCTTTGGACGACCTCGTTTACGTCGGCCTGGCCTTTCTGACCATCGGCATGCTTTTCGGCGCTCTTTGGGCGAAGGAGGCATGGGGGCACTACTGGTCGTGGGATCCGAAAGAGACGTGGGCTGCCATCACTTGGTTTGCCTATCTCGTCTACATACACTACCGCCGCCTGACGAAGCACCGTCCCCGTCTGGCACTGTGGGCACTCATCATCGCCTTCTTGCTGTTGCAGATGTGTTGGTGGGGTATCAATTACCTGCCATCGGCCCAAGGCTCCAGCGTGCATACCTACGGTTAAAGAATAGGGATTTATGGAACAAATAGAAAGAATAAAAATAATGGAGCAGCATCTCGACCGTGCTTCGCAAGCTGTGATGCGGTTGTCGGCAGCCCTCGACGACTATGCTGAGGCGCAGGAGGCTATCCGTGAGCTTTCAGCCTATTACGGCAGCGACGAGTGGAAACAGGACTTTGCCGACGACGAGCAGGGACGATTGCCGAAGGACTTGAAGCGCGGCGCGCTCAGTGAAGACGGCATTTGGAATCTTCTGGAAGACAACAAAGCGCTGCGGGAGAGAATGAGAGATTGAGAAAATGAGAAAATGAGAGAATGAGAAATTGAGAAATTGAGAAATTGAGAGAATGAGAGAATGAGAGAATGAGAAATTGAGAAACGCCCATGCTGACTGAGAAGACGATGGAGAAGCTGCGGATACTCGCAGAGTCGGCGAAGTACGACGTGTCGTGCTCGTCGAGTGGCACTGTGCGCAAAGGCAAGGAGGGCATGGTGGGCTCGACTGTGGGCGGTATGGGCATCTGCCACTCGTTTGCTGATGACGGCCGCTGCATCTCGCTGCTGAAGGTTATGCTGACGAACTACTGCAAGTACGACTGCGCCTATTGCATCAATCGCCGCACGAACGACATCCCTCGGGCTACGCTCTCTGTTTCTGAACTCGAAGAAATCACGATGGAGTTCTACCGTCGCAACTATATCGAAGGTCTCTTCCTGTCGAGTGGGGTAGTGCGCACCCCCGACTACACGATGGAGCGGCTGACGGCCATCGTGCGCGACCTGCGCACCGTTCACCGCTTCAATGGCTACATCCATCTGAAGACCATTCCTGGCGCTTCGCAGGAACTGCTTACTGAAGCCGGACGCTATGCCGACCGTATGAGCGTGAACATCGAGATTCCCAAGGAGGAGTCGCTGAAGGCTTTAGCGCCTGAGAAAGACCACCAGAGCATTTTCCAGCCCATGTCGCAGATTCAGCAGGGCGTATTAGAGAATAAAGAAGACAGAAAGAAGTTCCGCTATGCTCCCCGTTTCGTGCCTGCCGGACAGTCCACGCAGATGATTGTGGGTGCGACGAAAGAGACGGACCTCGACATTTTGATGATGTCGAACGCTATGTACCAGCAGCCGACCATGCGGCGCGTCTACTACTCAGGCTACGTCAGCGTGAACACCTACGACCCACGTCTGCCCGTCTTGAAACAGCCGCCGTTGGTGCGCGAGAACCGCCTCTATCAGGCTGACTGGCTCATGCGCTTCTATCATTTCAATGTCGATGAGATTGTGGATGACAAGCACGCCCACCTCGACCTCGACGTCGATCCGAAGCTCGGCTGGGCGCTAAGACATCCGGAGTTCTTTCCCGTCGACATCAACAGTGCTCCTTACGAGCATATCCTCCGTGTGCCTGGCATAGGCGTGAAGTCAGCTGTGCTCATCGTCAACTCGCGCCGTTTCAACCGCATTACGTCGTACCACCTGAAGAAGATGGGCGTAGTGATGAAGAAGGCGAAGTACTTCATCACTTGCGGCGAACTCACCTCCGCCTTCTCGCAGCCCGTCGTCGGCATCAACGAGCTTCGCCCTGAGCGCCTGCGGCCCTTGCTGCTCTCAAAGGCTCAGCAGAAACGTGCTGCCGCCGAGCAGCAATTGACGCTCGACTTTAAAGACTGATTAAGAATGGCAGCCTGTGGAATGAGAAGCAAGACGATCAAGGACCATCTATTAATAATCTGTAAAAGTCGCGGCAATAGATGGAGTTTTCTTAAATGTAGTGAAAAACATTTGACTTCTGGCGCGAGGCCAGCCTTTGTTTGGTTGTGGCTTCCCGTATTGAAAAAAGAGACAACATAAGTGTTTTTATAGCCTATTTTGAAATAACATTTTTTTGGTTATCTTTTCCCCTATCCTGTCTATAAGAATAGGAGGAATCGCGCGGCGTGGTGAGCGAGGTGTTTGCGACTCTGATAAAGACGATCGCGAGTACCAATCGTCTGGACATCCTACCGAAGAACATGGAGGGCTATCTGATAGCGAGTATTTTATGTTAATAACTAATAATCAAGCCTATATTACTAAGAATGAACGTTAAAGATTAGAAGTTTTGGACGTTTTTTTATTTACTAAAGTTTTAGATTTCTAATGTTTTAGTAATTTTGCCTCCGTAATTAAAATCAAACGACATGAGACAACAGACACTGACCAAAAGTGAGATGCAGGTAATGAATGTGCTGTGGGTCATGGGGCGAGGAGCATGTGTCAACGACATCCTTGAACACTACCCAGAACCGAAGCCTGCATATACTACTATCGCCACTTTCCTGAAGATTCTGACACAAAAAGGGTTCGTGGAACATAAAAAGGGCACGGGCAAGTTGCTCATCTATTCACCGCTCATTACGAAGGAGAAATATCGCCGTCGGGTGATGGAGGAAGTGAAGGACGATTTCTTTGGCAATAGTTTCAAGTCGATGTTCAGTTTCTTCGTTAAAGAAGAACACTTGACTGCCGAGGATATAGAAGAAATACTGAACCAAATCAAGGAGGAGGAGAATATATGATAACAATACTTGTCTATTCGCTGAAGTCCGCACTTGTGCTGGCACTTCTTTACTTGCCCTATACCTTGATGCTTAGGCAGGAGAACTTTTTCAAGATGAACCGTGCCACACTACTCGCTATCCTTGTGCTGGCACTTGCTTTACCATTTTGTGATATCCCTTCCTTGGCCATAGACGAACAGCCTGCGGTTTATGAAGTCCATCGCCAGATGATGCTAATGGTTCAATCTGCGACAACATCTGAATCAAAGGTTTCAGACTCATTCTCGTGGATTGTCCTCATTGCAGCTATAAATATAGTAGGTGTAGCCATTGTATTGGGGATTCGCATTTGGCAATTGTTCAGGATTGGGAGACAGATTAGGTATGGTAGTCTGTGGAATGAGAAGCAGAGCGATGCTACGGTCTACTGTCATATTGATGATGTTGCCCCGTTCAGTTGGATGCGGAGTATTGTCATCAGCGAGAAAGACTATCAGACCGACGGTTGCCGTGAGATTCTGCTTCATGAGAAGGCACATATCTTCCACTGTCATTCACTCGATATTTTGCTATTAACAGTAGTGGAGACCTTGCAGTGGTGGAACCCTCTTATCTATATGCTGGGCAGCAGCCTACGCGATGTCCATGAGTATGAGGCTGACAACCACGTGTTGCAGCAGGGCATCTCCATGCACAACTACCAGGCGCTATTAGTGAAGAAAGCGTTGGCAAACACCTCTTACGCTTTTGCCAATAACTTTAATCACAGCCTCGTAAAAAAGCGTCTCTATATGATGAACCACCCGAAGTCGAATCCTTGGCTACGGAGTAAGGTCCTCTATATCTTGCCTATGACATTGATTGTCCTCTCTGTCTTCGCCACACCGAAGCTGAACGAGGTGGTGACGATGGTGGTAGAAGAAATCAAGGTGTCCGTGCCTGAGAACGTAACGGCAGAGACCATAGAGCCGACAGCAGGAAACATGAAACCGACAACGGCGAAGACAGGAATCCCAAGTCCTCTCCATCAGGATAAACCTGTAGCCGGAGACGCCGTCACCGACCTTCCCGAGGCAGACAGCTGCGTGAACAATGTCCACCTGAACGAATACCAGGATCTTTATCAGACTCCAGAGTTTCCTGGTGGAATGGAGGCGTTGAAAGCATTCGTTCAGCAACACGTGACGCAGACGTTGCATGAGGGAACTCTGGCGGCTGGTAGGCAAGCCTATGTGCAGTTCCGAATCAAAAAGGACGGAACAATAGATGACATAGGATTGGTTAGCGGCGACGGAGAGGCCTACCGTGAGGCCATCAAGATGGTGGAACAGATGCCGCAATGGACGCCTGCACGTAAACGCAACGGTGAGATTGCCGACGGCTATTTCGTGCTTGCCGTCAATTATAGTGATGAATAAAAGAAAAGACGACGATGAAAAGATTATTGCTTCTATCCTTCCTGACAGTATCGGTATTAGGAACCGTGACCGCAGCTCGCGTCATTGAGAAGCCAGCGAGCTTATATCAGAACACATTTGGCCGTCTGCATATAGACGCTGTGACGATGACAGACAAGGCGACAACACTCAACATCACGGTCTTGAAGTTTGAGGATGTCTTTTTCTTGAGTCATCAGACTTGTCTGCGTGACACAGTAGGCCGCACCTATCCTCTCCGCCAGATAGTCTCTGACTATGACCTTCGTCCAGACGAACCCAAACTGTTCAAGGAGATGGGCAGCAATAGACTGGCTGTGAAATTAGTGTTTGAACCACTGCCTGCCGATGTGGCAGAAGTAGACATGACCGATCCGCTATTCTTCAATCGCGGTGTGTTTGGCCTCCGTCTCGATGGTAGTCCGCTGCCTCCCCTCAAATTGCCTGATGGCGTGAAAGAACGATTAGCCGAAATCATGGCCAGACAAGACACGCTGCCCTCTGTGGACTATAGTTTCGGGTGGGCCACGGTCAAAGGCCATCTGCTGGAGTACAGACCAGGGATGGGCAGTCAGATTACGATGTTGGTAGGCCACCCGTCAACTTTCCCACGCCGTCATTGTGATACGCTTTGTGCGGAGGTGACACCATCGGGCGATTTCACCTTTCGGCTGCCAGTAGCCCATATCACGCCAGTCATGTTTGAATTGCTGCGTGAAGGAGCACGAGGTGTTGCCTATGTAGGGCCTGACACAGAGACAGAAATCTATGTCAACATGCGTGAGCTGGCTTATCGGAATCTCTACATGAAAGCCGACGATGCTACCAAGCTATACGTGACAAAGGGGCCGTTGGCACAACTGGCCAATGAGCTGAACCAGCATTTGTTTATGTATCGTCTGGATTTCGACGAACAGCATTTCAACACACTATTTAGCGATAAGGAGGAGTGGGAACATTTTAAGGAAATCCAGGCTATGCTGCCCACAAAGCAGTTGGAAGTGCGGATAGCAAAACTCGACACCCTGAAAGTGGAACGCCAATGGTCGCCCGCCATGAAGGAACTGGTCAGATTATACTGGCAAATGAAGACTGCTCAGCTGATTCGATTAATCCCGTCGAATGAATTAGAAAAAGAGGCAAGGGTATCACTTGAAGCCCAAAAGCGGCTGATAGCCTGGCAGCGCGACGCCGTGGTGGCAGAACTGAACACTTATAATCAGCTCATCAACAACCCCAAGCAACTCTACTGTCCGGAATTCATCTACTTGACAGGCAATAACAACAACATCAGCACACTCCTGCCTGATTTCGTTGCCAACGAGAAGAAGGTCTGGAAGCTGAGGCAGCAGATGGACGACTTTTCCCTGCTCGACCCTGATGAAATGGCCGATTATCTGGCCAATCTGCCATCTGCCTACAGGCAATTAGTGCTGGCGTGGCAGACCATATACCGTGAGGAGCAAGACCGTCTGGCAGACACGCCGTTTGACTGTGACACGCTCACCCTGCAGGGGATGCCTGACACACTGATAGTCCAGACCTTGCGCGAACGCTATCGAGGGCACACCTTGTTTATTCATTTTTGGAGTAACACCAGCCTGGAGTTCATGCATAATGTAGTATTCCCATTACAGCGTGAACTAAAAGACCTTGACATCGTGTGGGTTACGGTTTATACAGAACCAGTGCAGAAAGACAACAAAAAGGCCATGTGGGCATACGCAAAATTCCTGCGCTATGGTATCGGGCTTCAGGGAGAGCATTACTATTACAAAATGTCGAGCCATGTGGACAGGCTATTAGCACTGAACAAGACCATGGGAATCAAAAAACTTGCAACAAGTCCCTTCTGTATTGTTTCTCCTGAAGGAAGAATCATACGCAACAGTGAAGATTGGTCTACACCATCCACCAGTTGGTTGGCTAACTACATAGGCATCCGTCATTGTTTTAGTCATTTTTGCTGTTTCAGAAATATTTCGTACCTTTGCAGCGATGCTAACGTACCTGTTCGATAATACACTCGACGGTCTGTTGACAGCTGTGTTCGACAGTTTCTTCCTTCACCAGCAGCCAGAATTGCTGTTGGCAGAGGGTGAGCAGCTGCCGCTGTTTGCCGACGAGCCGCACGTGGTAGCGACTGACGTCGAGAAGGCCGAGCGAGTGTGGAAGGGGTTGGAAAAGCATCTCTCCAAAGACGGCCTGCGGATGATTACCCTTAGCTGGCTCTCCGAGGAGCGTGCGCTTAATCAACCGCTCTTCAACTTCATCTGCAAGGTGTTCCGTCCTCACCCTCTAACCCCCGCTTCAAAGGGCAAGGGGGAAACCTTCGGCAGGGAGTTGAGAATAGAGCAGAACGCTTCCGACCCTGACGTGCTGGCTGTGCGTAATACCTGCCGCCGCGTACTTCACGAACAACTTCGCATGAAGCAGTTCATCCGCTTCCAAAAGGCCAAGGACGGCACCTATCTCGCCGTCGTCTCGCCTGACCACAACGTGTTGCCGCTCATCATTGACCACTTTCAGGACCGCTTCAACGACCAGCCTTGGCTCATCTACGATGCCAAGCGGCACTACGGGTACTATTACAGCCCCACTCCCACGAGAGGGGTTGGGGGTGAGGCTGTCCGCGTGACCTTCGAGGACGAAGCCACCGTGCCCTTCGATTTATCGAATGGCAAACTTGACACCGACGTGCTCAGCACAGATGACGCCCTTTTCCAGCAGCTCTGGCGCACCTACTTCAAGGCCATCTGCATCAAGGAGCGCATGAACCCCAAGAAGCAGCTCAGCGACATGCCCCGCCGCTACTGGAAGTACATGACGGAGAAGAATGGATAGTGTGCCAATGAAAAAGAAATACTAAGATATGATGGACAAAGAAGAGAAATACCGCTTGCTAACGCAGCAGATTAGCGGACTGATAGAAGGTGAGACTGACGCTGTGGCAGTGATGGCCAATGTGTGCGCAGCCATACACGAGACGATGGGATTCTTCTGGACGGGATTCTATCGGGTAAAGACAAAGCCCGGTTCCAACGAAGAGGAGCTGGTACTGGGGCCGTTTCAAGGGCCGGTAGCCTGTATGCACATCGGCTTCGGGCGTGGCGTATGCGGTACAGCGTGGAAACGACGCGAGACGATTGTGGTGCCCGACGTAGAGCTGTTCCCAGGTCACATAGCCTGTAGCAGCCTGTCGCGTTCAGAGATTGTCGTCCCTGTGTTTTCCAAAGACGGCAGTGTGCGGGCTGTTCTCGACATTGACAGCAAAGAGCTCGCTACGTTCGACGACACTGACCGCCAATATCTGGAGAATATCTGTAAGATGATAACAGTTTAGTGTCGTCGTCCGTTTTATTTCTTTGCTTTAATCATCACTCTTCCTGCTCGTAATAGTACGAATAGTCTATGCCCTTCATGAAGATCTCGCGGTCGTCAATCTTATCGGTCATAGATCCTTGCAACAAAGCCTTGATGGCAGTAGAATCCGTTGTGCTGGTTTGCATAGCGGCCAAATACTCTTTCTTGTCTATCTGGCTCCAATCCACGCACAGTTTCAGTCGTTTCTTGAATATCAAGTCCAGCCATAGGCGTGTACTTCGTCCATTGCCTTCCATAAAAGGATGCGCCACGTTCATCTCCACGTATTTGTTCACTATCTCATCGAAAGAGTTCTCAGGCATGGCCTCGATGATCCTCAGGTTCTGCATCAGATACTCAGCACGGCAGAACAATGTACCGTCTTTCCATATTGTCTTTGTTCGTATCTGTCCGGCAAAGTCATAGAGCCCTCCAAACAGATAGGCGTGAATCTGCTTTAGACACTCAACGGTTCCTGGTTTCATGCTGTCAAGCAAGCCACTTTCTATGAGCGTATAGGCCTTCTTCTTACTCTGCCCATCAATACTATTATCGCTATAGGTGAACCACTCAAGGAACTTACGGGCACGATTATTTGGATAGTTTTTAGCCACCGTCTGTACACACTCTGCATCAAGTGCATCTGCAGCACGTTGCTTGCCATCTGGGGCTTGGAATTTGAACTCGTGAGTGACACTCACGAGTTGAATGCCTTCTGTAGTAAGCTTCTTTTTCAACCATCGCCAGTAGTTACCCGCCTTGATATAGTCTTCCTCATCGTTGATGGCACGTACAATGTCAGTAGCCGAGAACCACCACTTGCTGTGTTCTTCGTCCCACACCGCCCGCACCTCGCGGTCATTGAAAAAACGTATCGATTTCTTGCTCATATCATTATAACGTTTTTGTTTCTTTTTTATTGTTCAGGAAAACGAATCAGAGAACTGTCCCGTAATCTTTCAGTACGCACAGAAGGTGGAACGCATAGCCCTGCGGGCACGTGGCGCATGGACCACTGCCGAAGAGGTCGGAGCAATCCACCAGATTGCCGTAACTTTCGAGGCAGATTGGACGGACTAATCTGTTCCGCCCCTATTGTTCCTATGTCGCACCCCTTTAGGCGCGTCACCGCGTCGCCGATGCGCCGACGCGGACAATATTTGACATTACATCAAACTATTGATGGCATCCAGCATTTCGCTGTACCCGTTCACCTCATGATACCTCACCTTGCTCGTTGAGACACTATTGAAGAGTTTCTTGGCACAATCAATCTTGGCTCGCTCGATGCCTTTCAGTTGCATGGAATCCATGCTGCCCTTGGTCTCTGCGATAAAGAAGATGTGCTTCACGCCTGCATGGTCATTGAAGGCGATGGCCCAGTCGGGAGCATAGTTGCCAACTGGAGTAGGAATCTGGAAAGTACGAGGTAAACGTGCATAGACACAAACCTCCTCAGCTTTATCCAAATCCTCTGCGAACTGGCGTTCTCCCTTGCTGTCTGTAAACACATAATCAAGAATATGCTTCTTGGCAGGATATGCCTTGTCAACTGTTTGGCGACTCTTCTCTTGCGTGAAGATGTCTGTATCGTAGGTCTGCTCCGTTTGATTATAGCTGATATGCTCCACTATCATGGTGGCTTTCTGCTCCTTAATCAGCTTGACCACATGACGGATAAACTCTTCTGGATTGTTCTTGAACAACAGCAGACGTGCTGGAAGAATCCCTTTCAGGATGCGCACCACCGTTTTTCGTGTCAGCGTTGCCCCACGAGCGATGTCACCGTTCTGTCAAGCAATTAGGAAACAATTCCCCTATTCGCTTGATATTCTCATCCACAACATTCGTGGTTTGCATTGTTAGTTTTTCCATATTTATTTTGTTATTTCAGTTTTTATTCTTACTTTTGCAGCGAAATCAATACAATAGAGTTATGACAGCAATACAATTAAATGCAGAAATACTCCGCAACTTGGGTGCTATCGCTGAGGACGAGGGCATGTTGAAGCGTGTTGCCAAGTACTTGCGCAAGCTCGTTACTGAGAAAGAAGCAGACCCGACTCTTCTTACAAAAAAGGAGTTTTTTGCCCGTGTAGATGAGGCAAGAGAACAAATCAAGCGTGGAGAAGGTGTTGAGATGTTGCCTGATGAGTCGTTGGATGAATTCCTGCAAAGAGTGGGCTGATGTACAAGATTATCTATTCTCCAAAGGCTATTGAAGACCTTCAGAAACTGAAGCGTTCGGAGATTGTCGTCCCTGTGTTTTCCAAAGACGGCAGTGTGCGGGCTGTTCTCGACATTGACAGCAAAGAACTCGCTACGTTCGACGACACAGACCGACGGCACCTGGAGAACTTCTGTAAGATGATAACAGTTTAGTGTCATCCACCTCCAAAAGAAATGCCGCCAAACGTTTGTAAGTCTGTGTATTTTCCTGTTTTTCCTTTGCAGTATCAAAAAAGATCCTTATCTTTGCACCTGTCTTTGATAATTAATCACATTTCTCACGATGAAGTTTTCACCATACGTCACGGATCTTCTGAAGCAGAAATCCAATAAGGACTTCCGGCTATCGGCCGATTGCGAATACCTGGCACTTGACATAGAAACAGTGACTGGCGAGCACATCGGCGTGAATACACTCAAGCGGCTGCTGGGTTTCATCGGTGACGAGCGGGTACCCCGTGTGTCAACCCTTGACGTGATTGCCCGTTATTTAGGTTTCGATAGTTGGGACGTTCTGAGTGTCTATGACTCCCAAAGCAATTCCTCCTTTGAGTCCTCTGCGGAGGAAATACGGGTTGGCGACCTGTCTGCAGGCCAGCACATACAAATCAACTACCTGCCAGACCGCGAGATTGTACTGGAGTATCTTGGCGGGAACCGCTTCCGCGTCGAGAAGAGCATCAACAGTAAATTGACCGCTGGCGATGAGTTGACCATCACTCACATTGTGCAGTACTATCCGTTGCTGGTCAGTGGAGTCATCCGTGATGGGAATTCACTGGGATCGTTCACGGCAGGCAAGGCTCAGGGCATTCGTTTCAAAATTCTATAGCCAATGAATTCCTCTTCTTTCTCAGACATTCAGCAGACTTATCCCGATGCAGAGCTTTTGCCCGTCGGCGGCTCCACCTGCGACTGCTATCGTGTAAGGCTATACGGCAAGCTACATTTTATGAAACGCCTCAAGCCAGAGCTTCGCACGGATCCCCGATATGTTTCAGCCATACAGAAGGAGTTTGACACTGGTTACAATCTGGAACATCCTCACCTCGTCCGTTATGTCTCTGTAGGAGATGATTATTTGCTGACGGAATATGTCGATGGTGAGTCATTGGACATATTTGTGAAAAACCATCCCGACTACTTCCACATCCGCAAGAATGTAGACCGTCTCCTATCCCAGCTCCTTGATGTCGTCGGCTACTTGCACCAGCACCAGATAGTCCATCTCGACCTCAAGCCCAGCAACACCCTCATTACCCGCATAGACCATTCTGTCAAGCTGGTGGATTTGGGCTACTGCTATACCGATGTCTACATCGACACGATGGGCCGCACTGACAAGTATGCCGCCCCAGAGCAGTTGGATGGCTCCGGGAATGTCGACGCCCGTACCGACATCTTTGCCATCGGCCGCATCCTCCAGACGCTGCCTTGTGCCTATAAATATAATAAGGTGATAGCACGCTGCACGGCAGAAGCCCCTTCGAACCGCTATCAGACTGTAGAAGAACTGCAAAAAGCGCTGAAGCCATCATCACGTCTCCTATTCATTGTCATAGTCTTCTTGCTTCTGATGGTGGCGCTTTTTGGACTATACCTCACATTCCCCCAAAACGAACCACAGCAGGAGTCTCAGCCGCAGGCTATTGAGCAACCTGTGACATCAAATGATTCCCTCATCAACCCTCCAGCCAACAAGCCAGTTGACAAACCGATAGATAAGTCCGTTGACAAACCAGCTGACAAACCAGCCGACAAACCAGCCGACAAGCCGGTTTTGCCACCTTCCACAAGCAACCCCCAAAGGCTTTCCACCACCGAGCAACTGAAGACAGACATCGAGGCCGCGGTCCTTCCGAAATTCAATGCCACGATGGGGGCATTGCCCGACAGTGTGGAGCCTGGCACCGAACAGTGGGCCCAGGCGGCTCGGACATTCGAGCAAAAACTTTCCAACACTTTACAGCAGCTCATCCTTTCGCATCAAGACATTCCAATGGAGACCGTTGCACAGGAGTTCACTTCATACGTCCAAGGTCTCATTACTCTAAAGTTCAATCAGAACTCCCAGAATCCACAGTAACAGATTCTTTAATTGGACGAAATGGATGAACGATGTTTCATCCATTTTTCATATCTTTGCATGCACAATTGAGTGCAATAAAAACAAATAACGAGGGAAAATGATGAAAAAATCGATAAGAAGCGGCTGAAAACAAGGAAAATGAAGTAATTTTGCAAAAAAATACGGCTCACATGAACGTTGTTTGCTAAATTTTTCTTATCTTTGCACCGTGGCGGAAAAACCGTCGCAGACATGACATAGGAAGCGTTTAGCTTTCTCCAAACTGAGAACTTCGACACTCTCAAAAAATAAAATGGAGAAGATAAGACGCTCTTCCCGTTGTTATGACAGTAGTGGATTGTATCCAATTACGTCATACAAGGGTGTGAGCTGTTTTTCTAATCTTTTTATTTGGCAGTCGAAGGCCTCTCAGTTGGATTAGCTGACAGGCTCACACTTCTTTTTGTTGTGGCTAACTAATAACTTTAAAAAAGTAAATCTTATGAGTTTAATTGACGACATTAAAAAATTGGGGAGAGAAGCTGGTTTGACAGAATCAGAAATTAAAGAGTTAGAAGATTTTGTTGATAATTATATTGGTACAAATGATGAAGGGTATAGTCCTGATAAAGAGTATCATGAGACGCATAAAGATAAGCTAAAACCCATATGGAGGAAATTAAAAGAAAGTTCAAAATATGGTCCATTAGTTAATATTCTTACTCCTTATCATAAAGGAGGTGTTTTGACACTATTGGATTAAGTTCAATTATACTAATGAATATATTATATCGACCAGAATGGACTTGTGGCAGATACGACGACAGACATAGAGTCGCTATCTATTACAACTTAATCGAAGGAATGGCTTGTTTCTTTGAGGATTCTTCTTTGGTGATAAGTGAAATATAGGTAGTAGAAACTTTTTACGTATTATCAATTTATACTATTTGCTTATGACATAGATAACAATGACCATATTGATAAGATGCGTTAGCTTTTGATTCTTACTATCAGACAAATTGGGTATTTAGAAGAAAGTACGTAATGGCAATAATAGTAAAAATATCTGTTCACGTCATGACGTGAGTTGTTATTCGATAATTCGTACATTTTTTCCCCCAAACTATCTGAAAAGGGTAGACAAAGGTAAATAGTCTAAATATTCTTTTTTCGGTTCTCATTTGACATATCGGACTAACCTAACAATAATAACAAATAAATAATGTATTATGAAAGATTGGAAAGTTTGGGCACTGTTAGTTGCTCTGTTTTTATTAGTGAAAATGTGTGGTGGTTGTAATGCGTGTTCGGACGATAATGCAAATAATGAGTCTGACGGCGGAGATGGATATGAATACAGACAATCATCAAGTAGTAGTTCGTATGGGCGTTCAATTGCGTCTTTCTCTGATGAGCAGGACGTGCGCACTTATCTTTGTAGCCACCGCTTTTCGTCAAGCGATGGTTATACTCTTTCGTTTAGTAATAATGCTGATGAAGTGTCAATAAATGGGCAACCATTGTCTTCGAATGTGTCTATTCGTTCGGTATCAAGTAATAGTGCAGTTATACGTACCCAAGGCCCATACGGGAATACAACATTCAGACTTTCTATTTCAGGGTCCGATGGTGCTATTGAAGACACGAACGATGGTGAAATGTATTATTCACGTTAACAACAATACAAATATGAAAACAAAAAAATGGATGTATTTTGGTTTTGGGTTACTATGCCTATATTTCTTTGAGAAATGCGGCGGATGCGGCAACGATAGTGATTCAAGTAATTCATCTACTTATGTCGATGATTCTTTTTCATGGCTTCAAGGTACATGGGTTTGCAACAGTGAATACGGTTCTATTATAGTAGAAATTGATGGAGATCATATCCGTGAAGATTATGGTAATGGTGATGTTTTTAGTGGGACATACCAAATTTATGACGGAGCTATTCACCCAAACACAAATAGTCATGCATATTACCCCTTAGACATGTCTGCCCGTAAAATCGGCGATGGAAGAGGAGGTTTTTTTAGAAAACGATAAAATAGTGAATCACAACGATGGTTGGGATACAACTTTAAATTATTAACTACAAACAAAAAAAAGAAATATGAAGAAGATTATATTGATGGCATCGCTGATGCTAATGGGAGTTGTTCATAGCATGAACGCTCAAAACGAGACCAATGATTGTGGGACTCTTATTATCCCAGTCGAATATGATGATATTAGACCAATCAATAATAGTATGCTTGTTGTCACAAAAGACAAAAAGAAGGGAGTAATTGATGCTAAAGGTAAAACTATCGCTCCTGTAGAATTCGATGAAATTGAACCAGGCAATAATAGTATGCTTGTTGTCACAAAAGACAAGAAAAAGGGTGTAGTAGATTCTAACGGTAAAACTATCGTTCCTGTAAGATATGACGATGTGGAACTAGGAAGAGAGGGTCAGAACTGTGGCGGTTTAGTTGTAGTTGTCAATAATCTGGAGAAACGTTCTGAAAAGGTCATAAGCCGCGAACACGTATATGGTCTATACAATAAAGATGGTGTTCAGATTGTTCCTATGGATAAATATGATAAAATAAAAATAGGAGATGACGATTATGGTTTTGAAGGAATGGCAGAGGTCCTTATATTCAACGGAGAGACTAAGTTTATAGATGCCTATGACGGTCTATTCTTCGAAAAAGGTACGGTTATGGAACATCGTGGAACAAAGTGTGGCGTGCGTTTAGTAGACGGAACTGTTTTGGACTCATATGACGGAATTGAAGTTGAAAGAGGGGGATTAATCGAAGTTCAAAAAGATAGAAGGAAAGGTGTTTTGAACAAAAAAGGTGAGGTAATTGTCCCAATCAAATATAACGATGTTTATATTGAGGCAGACGGGAAATTTATTGAGGTGGTAACTCCTTATCAAGACGGTGGAAATAAATGTGGGGTTTACAATAACAAAGGAGAAGTGATTGTACCTATTGGAAAATATGAATCTGTTAATGTTTGTGATAAATATATTAAGGTCGAAAAGGGAGGGAAGAAAGGCATACTTAATCAAAAGGGTGTAGAAATTGTACCAATTGGTAGGTATGAAGAATGTTATGAAAGTTCTGATGACGGTCAGTATTACATAGAAATTAAAACCAATAAAAAGGAAGGTGCTGTAAATGACAATGGGAAAGTATTCATTCCTATTGGAAAGTACGAGTATTTTGGAATGCTAAATACAAATCTTGCATTAGTCGAAATGAATAAAAAGAAAGGACTTATTGACAAGAATGGCACAGTTATAGTACCAATTGGAAAATATAATGATTTAAATTATCAATATGGAGTGCTTTCCTATTCACAAAATGGGAAATGGGGTTTTTTAGATAAGAACGGAAAACAGGCGACGCCAGCTCAGTATGATAAAATTAAGCCCCAAAGGCACTCGATTGGAATGGCTCTTGTCGCAAAAGGCGATAAAACAGGTATGGCAGACTGTAATGGGAAGATTATTATGCCTCTTGACAATTATACAGATGGAGATATTGAAGGAAGCATTGGCTTCTTTAAAAAGGATGAGAAAAGGATTGTGTTTAGTACTGATGGAAAAATACTTGCTCCTTTGGGTGGAAAATATAAAAGTTGTGGTGAACGATATGGAGAACAAGGATACGAATTGAAGCCTTTTATTTATTCACCAGACGGTCTGTATATTGTTCGTTCAAACGGGAAAATAGGTGTTTTAAAGCTATGGTAAAAAATAAAAATTGGTTGTAAGAGTATGTTTTGCAAAAAGTGTGGAACAGAGCAGAAAGACGGACAAAAGTTCTGTCCTAAGTGTGGAGAACCATTCCTTGATGAGAATGGGAAACCTTATCAGAAAGGGATAAAAAAGGATCTGCAGGATGCAAAAGATAAACTGGCATCCAAGGCAGAGGAACTGACTCAGCAAGGAAAGAAACTTGTTGATGAAAAGGTGCAGCCCCAACTCAATGAGAGAATAGAAGAGCTAAAGAAAGTGGACTGGGAAGAAAAGAAAGAAAAATCTGTGAAAACAATTCAACGATTCTTTTCTAATACAGACAAATTAAGAAAGGCAACGATATTGGTTGCTATAATAGCTGTGTTATGGTTCTTCATCTTTAACAAAGGCTTCTCTGCTTCATGGACGTGGTGGTTGTTTGCCATTGCATTCATTGTAGCAGCGTTCTATAAAGTAGAGGCAAAAAACGAGTCTGACAGACTTAAAAAAGCACGTTGGTCGTTTGCTCTTGCAATATTCATAGGCTTAGTGTTTGTCTTTCACACTCCAAGTGGAAGCAGTTCATTAGGGGATATTGATGATGACGTGAATATAGAGGCAAGCAGTGATCAAGATTTGCAAACGGTGGCAGAAATGGTAAGAATCCGAGGAGAAATAAAGTCTATTCTCCCTACTGTTGATGCACTATATTATGCACATCAACAGCACATAGCGCAAGGACTACAATATGCGTCCTCTCCTGCATGGGGTAAATGGCAAGATTGTAACAAAAGAATTGATGACTTGTGGAATGAGTATATTCGTTTAGCACAAAAGCTTAGTGGCAACCATGATGCGGAAGTTGAAGAAGCAAGGGAATCGAAGAGGAAAATGGATAAGGCTTTTATGGATATGTTTGGTGCTCATTATTAATAATCTCGAGCTATGCGAAGAAATGTTTTGGTTATTGGTTATAGCATAACTATATATGAAATGTAAATATTGTAATGCGAATGTTGAGCAAGATGCTCAGTTCTGCCCTAATTGTGGAAAAGACTTTTCTAAGTTAAAAAAGTGCGTCAAGTGCGGTGAACTACTTGACAAAGATACTCTGTTCTGCCCTCATTGTGGTACCGAGCAACCTCGTAAAAAACGGCCTGTTGAGAAAAAAACAAGTTCCAAGAAATGGTTGTGGGTCGTCATTGGGTTGTTCCTTCTTGGAGCAATTGGAGCCGGAATCTTTTTTTATAGTGGAAACAATATGGAACTCTCAGAGGATGGTAATGCTTCTGTAGAAACGGTTCAAACAGTATCAAATAGTGTTACTGCAAAATCAACAGAAGCAGACCCAGTTGCCGCAAAAGAATTTATAGAGAGTATGTATAAAGATTTCTTCGAGAACAAGAATTTTGATACAGAAAAGTTAACCAATTTACATAAGTATTTGTCACCATCAGTAACCGAGGAATTAAAGATGGAATGTCCTTATGATGGTGGAGAAGGAGATTCCTCTTATATTGTTGATTTCTTCTGCGATGGGACTCTTAATTATGAACGTCCTGACTATGGCGACAAGGTAGTTTCCCGAACAATAGAGAAGAAGAATGACGGATGGTTCCTGGTGACCAACATTTGGGATGTAATTAAAGAACCTGTAAAAGTTCGTTTGCAAGTGAAATCTGTCAATGGAACATATAAGATAGTTGATATTGGGATAGATGAGGAAGAAAATTCTAACGTCCCAGTAGTTAATGAGGGGACATCATCAGATGCCTATACTGGTAAGGTTTATAAAGGCAGCGGTAATGGTGGTGGGTTATATACGGAGATGACCATTACATTTCATGACAATCATCAATGTACCTGTGTGTCGGATTGGTATAGAGCTTATTCATCACCTAAAATGATAAAGGGTCATTACGAGGTCAAAGATAATTTAGTTATTGTAGATTGTAAAGATGGTGATATTGAGCATCATTTTGAGTTTGAGATAAAATCCAATGGCCGCACCTTATCATTTGACCATTCTGATCCAGATATGGGTGGGACTATGGGAAACGACTATATGTCTTTGGAAATCCAGTAACAATTGGGAGAGACCAATGCTGCTGTTTTTTGATTATTTGGTGCTAAGTGCTAAGAAAAAGTTTAAATAATCACTTATTATGTATTGTAAAAAGTGTGGAACAGAGCAGAAAGACGGACAAAAGTTCTGTCCTAAGTGTGGAGAACCATTCCTTGATGAGAATGGGAAACCTTATCAGAAAGGGATAAAAAAGGATCTGCAGGATGCAAAAGACAAACTGGCATCCAAGGCAGAGGAACTGACTCAGCAAGGAAAGAAACTTGTTGATGAAAAGGTGCAGCCCCAACTCAATGAGAAGATAGAAGAGTTACGAAAGACAGATTGGAATGGGAAAAAGGATAGGGTGCTTTCGTTTGCCAATGGTCTGTATAGAAGATTCATAAATGCAGGTACAGCAACTAAGTTCATTGTTATTAGTATTACCTTTCTGCTACTATTCTTACTATTTGGTAAGTCTAAGTGTTCTCATTCGGGAGTTTCATTTTTTCAGGGAGAATCATTACAAGAAGATCTCATTGGTTTGCTTGATAACCCATCTACAGCATTTACTGTTAGGATAGACAAAATCTTAGGAGGAAATGGAATAGGCGTCGGATGGGTAGAAGTTCCTGAAGGTGAAGGGAGCAAAGACGGCTCTCATGTTTGGACTCTAATCTTTTTTCCTGAGAATGAATTGAAAACATCAGGTAGAGCAGTCTTAGAAGCATGGTTAATAGATAGAGATGCGTGGGCAAACGCATTTACAACGACATATAGGTATGAAGTCCGTGATGGCCTTGTGGAATTGTATAATGGTTATAACAGGGGCAATGCTTTTAGCGGATGGAGTAGATGTAGTGACATGCGGTTATACATAGAGAAAGAAGATGGAATAATAATACTACGTGGAGAGTTTGCAGATAAGGAAAGGCTTTTTAAGTTGTCCCAATATAAAGCTGCCTCAGACAAAAATAATCATTATGTCTCACATTAATATATGTTACTATGAAGTGTAAATATTGTAATGCAGATATTGAACAAGATGCTCAATTCTGTCCCAACTGTGGAAAAGACTTGTCGAAGTATAAAAAGTGCGTCAAGTGCGGTGAACTATTAGATAACAATACGTTTTTTTGTCCTTTCTGCGGAGCAGAACTATCCCATGAAGAAGTTTCAGAAGAACCACATTCAAAAAAATGGCTGTGGTTAACTATAGTATTGGTCATTTGTTTGGCACTTGGTGGTTTGTGGTCAATATTAACAAATCAAGGCGTTGTTTCAAAAATTGTTGAAGCAGAATCTTCACAAGAAGACGAGACAATACTTAAAAGACTAACTGAGATCTACGATAATGTATTTGGTCAAAATAATAGTGATGACTACGATTCCAATTATTGTTCAAAAGGATTCCGCGCATTGTTGGAGGAATTTAATGATGCCTATGAAAATTCCACATTAGTAGGCGACTTGATGGGGCCCGAAGTAGACCATTGGACAGTAGCACAAGATGCACTTAACCCTACAATGAACATTGTCAGTATTGACAAGATTTCGGAAAATGAGGCAAATGCAAAGATCCATATTGACCACGGATATGAAAATAGTGGGGAAGATGTAAAATTGAAATTGGTTTTTGAAAATGGTGATTGGTTCATAGACGATTTTGTCTATATGGGTATCTCAGAAAGAAAAGTTTATCAAGATGATATTAAGGTGTGCAAGGAGAATGTATCAAAGGTGAATGCCGACAATATTGGCGAATGCTATACAATAGGCAATATTAAAGCGTTAACATTTGATCAGATGCTGTTTATAGCCTCAAACAGACTATCAGTGGAAGACATAGATAAAATGGGAGAATTATGCGGTTTTAAGAATATAGGAAAAAGAGACAATTTTAAAGAAGACAATTGTTCCCATGCATTTGCATCAGGAGGCTATTCCTTGGAAAATAAATTTGGACTTGTTAGACGCGAAGGCGGCAAGGATGCTTTTATGTTTTTTGTGAGATGTGAAGATAAAATGTACACAATTGGAGTCCATTCTACTACAAAGGAATATTTTAAAATGCTATATGCAGATATCAAGAAAGTATGCCCCACAATGAACGATATTACTCTTAATGATTGCGATTATGGTGATTGGGGTGGGAAAATAGAAGGATTTAAAAGATTTGATTTTAATTTCGATTGTCAAGAAGAAGATGTCAAATTTGGATTTATGGAATTTCGTTTTTAATTCTATACATACAAAACTTCTTAAACATACACTAATTCTATATTAAACAACTTATAATTAATAGGTTATATGAAAATGTATATACACTAAACATACACTAAGTATACACTAAACATACACCCAACATACACTAACCTTACACTAATCATATACTTGACATACACCAAAAGGCAAACATTGAAAAATGCAAGTGGTTATGTTTTAAGGACAGCGATGTTACGGCTCAATGGCGGCGAGATTACGGCTCGGGGGCAGCGAGATTACGGCTCAATGACAGCGAGGTTACGGCTCAAGGGCGGCGAGATTACGGCTCAATGGCAGCGAGATTACGTTTCGAGTGCAGCTTGCTTACGTTTCAAAAGTGCCGTAGTTAGGGTTCAAAAGTGCCATAGTTACTGTTCGAAAGTATCATAGTTACTGTTCGAAAGTATCATAGTTATATTCAAGGAGATTAGTGTATACTTAGTGTATACTTAGTGTATGATTAGTGTATGTTTAGTGTATGTTGTAAAACTCAGAAGATGCCTTTGTTTATTAGTGTTTCAGAATGATTTTGATGTATTTAGTGTATGTTGTTGGCAAATATTCTCCAAATTTCTCAAAATGCATCAAGGTTATAGACAACTATTATTTGGTAAAGAAGGAGGTAAAATAGTAATTCGTGATTAATATTGGCCAGACATTCCAGTTTATGATAGGACTTGGATATGCGCCTGACATCATAGTAACTGTGGAGATACCAATGGAGCTCCACAACAGAATCAGTCAATACATTGGTGAAGGGCAGATGGTAAGGTTTGAGTTTGGTTTTCCTTTTCAGAAAGTCATGCAAAGACAATTCATTTTAGACATTCCCCAGATACACATGCCTGACGCCTTCTTCCTCGGCAATCTGTTTGGCAGCGCGTAAGGTTTGGATGGGCGTTGGCGGGAGGTCTTGCATCTTGTAGCGGGGGAAGAAACGGCTGAAGTGGAGAGGTGCAGTAGCGAGGCCGTTTTCCACAAGCCATTGGCACATACGGCGTATCATGTCCATGTCGTCGTTCACCGTCGGTATGATGAGGTTGGTGAGCTCTATCCACACGCCGGCATCGCGCATGGCAAGGATGGTGTTGAGCACCGGCTGTAGATGGCCGCCACTGACGTGTAGGTAGATGTCATCGCTGAACGACTTCAGGTCGATGTTGGCGGCATCGAGATAGGGCAGCAGGTCGGCCAGCGGCTCCTGACAGACGTAGCCCGCTGAAACGAGAATGTTCCACAGACCTGCTTCGCGAGCCAGACGGGCGGTTTCTGTCACATATTCTATATAGGTGAGTGGCTCGGTGTAGGTATAGGCAATGCCAGGACAGTGATGCTTCAGGCAGAGGCTGACTACCTGCTCGGGCGACAACTGGTAGTGGTCAATGTCGTCAGGAGCGACCTGCGAGATGTCGTGATTCTGACAGTTCAGACAGCGGAAGTTACACCCCGTGCAAGCAATAGACAGGCACGTGGTGCCGGGATGAAAGTGGTAGAGCGGCTTCTTTTCTATGGGGTCAATGGCCAGCGAACAGGGCTTTGAATAGACTTCGCTAACGAGCACGCCGTCGTGGTTACGTCGGCTCCTGCAGCGCCCCGCCCGTCCGTTAGCTATGCGGCAGTGGTGTGGACAGAGCTGGCACTCTACAGTGCCGTCATCTAACCTCAGATAATACCTGCACTCCATATTTTCGACCACGAATTACACGAATTAAACGAATTGAAGTTTACCTTCCTTTGAACAGGTGATGAACCGTTGCCTATTTCTCAGAAATCCGTCACTATTCACTTCTAACTTCGTTGACTTTTGTTACGACTCGGCCAAACAAGCAAGCTTGATGGCTCTCACTGCTCCAAAAGTTCACTCTTCACTTAAAAGACGATAGCCTCGTAGACATAGAGCTCGGCATCGCGCCAACCGTCCCATCCGAGACCGGCCTTGTCCTGCGAGCAATGGCCGACGAACTCCTCTTTCGTCCAGTTCACCTCGTCGGCCACCTGAGGCAGGAACGTGCCGCTGCGATAGCCTTTGCGGATGTAGATGCCATGACGGTGTAGCTGGAACTCGTCGAGGCTTTGTATACGGCGCATGGGCGTGAGGACGGAGATTTCAATGTCGACATCATCCAGTTCCTGACGGCGTAACGGCGAGAATCGCGGGTCTTCGAAGGCGGCGGCACGAGCCATTCTTGCAACAATTTCATGTAGTGGTATGTCTTCACCGAAATGACCGATACAGCCACGCAGATGCCCATGTTTATGGAGGGAGACAAATGCACCGCACTTAGATGAGAGGTGAGAGGTGAGAGATGAGAGGTGAGAAATGGGCTTCCCATCAAGACTATCCTTGATGCTTTCGTAGGCTATCTTCTTTAGGATTTTCTTCTCCTCATCAGACAGGAAGCTTTCGCTCTCTGTTCCCCCTTTAGCGGAGGAGGGTAGGGGGCTTCTGACGACTGCAAACGAGTGGTAACCCACAACGCGGCTGGGGTCGTGGCTGTCGATGTCGCCGGAGTTCTGATACATGATGTGCTTCACCTGATACTGCTTGTCGAGCATGAGCATCAGCGTAATGATGGGGAACTCACCACAGGCACTCGTTGCCAAATTACGTATGTTGCTGCGGGCATTGGTCTCAATGGCGGCAATGAACTGGCTGACGTCGCCACTTTCAACCGCCTTTCCCGTCTTGGCATCAACTGCGCAGGCGTCACCGTAAGACGGATAGTGAGAGAAGTCACTGCTGATAATGAAGAGGTTCTCGTCCGTGAAATATGGCTTCAGGGCGTCAGCTATCTGCTTCAGCTTCGCAAAGTCGTTGGTGGAAATAATAATAGGTACGATGGGAGGCACCGAATTAAGATGAGAGGTGAGAGGTGAGAGATGAGAGGTGGGTGAAGAGTGAAGGGTGAACGGTGATTGGTGAAGGGCGAAGAGTCTTTGCAAGAAGGGCAGTTGTACCTCCAGGCAATGCTCGCGGTCGTGAGCCTTCGGTTGATAAGAAAAAACAGAACTTGTGCTATCTGTTAAATGATTTGTAACCAATAAATTCGCCGTCTCTCTATCAACCTTTACTTCGCCTAACGGTGTGGCATAATAATCTGCCTCGGTGTTCACCGATGCCCCGTCGAGCCACTCGTGATGACTAGGCCCCAGCAAGAATATCCGTTTGTACTTCTTCTCTGGATTGAGCTTGGCGTATGCCGAAGCCGCCACGTTACCTGAGAAATAATACCCTGCATGAGGCACAATGAGGGCGGCGACGTTTTCGTAAGCTGCGGTAGAATCGCGGTGCTTTGTCGATTTTATGTGTCGCGCCAACAGACTGTCCACCTCGTGGCTCAGTACCTGAGGGTCGCTCTCGTAGAAGCGTCCCGCCTGTGTCGCCGGCCTCACTACGGGTGCCGACGTTTGTCCTTTGCAATTCATCATCATCATTGTCGTTAGGATTAGTAATACTGTTTTGAAACTCATTCTGGCTGTCCTTCCTGAATTCATGTTCTTCGCAATTATGCTGCAAAGTTACATAATATTTCCGAATTAATCAGTATCTTTTTGTTGTTTTTCCATATTTTCAGCAGTTTTCCCTTGCGGTTCGGAGATTTATTTGGTATTTTTACACTATTGAATCCGCTGACAACGACAGAGAAGAGCAGATATGTAGGGTGACTATTCATGGTCGTGGATTGCAAATCCCCAACAACGAATAAGCCCAAATCGGTCTTAAGAAACGAATAACCATAATTATCGTAATTGTTCCGTAATATTATGTCCATTATGGGCAAATTATGGTTATTACGGAAATTCGTTTCCTTTTAAAAGACTCTAACGACCAATTTGGGATAAACAAAGCCCTGCCGTCAATGATGGCAGGGCTTTGTTCTATGATTTCTGTATTAGGATTGTTTGTCGAGTTCGGCCAGGTTGGCTGCAATCATCTCGTCGGTGACGGTGTAGTTCTGCAGGTCGCCCTTGATGAACGATTCGTAGCTCGGCATGTCGATGAGACCGTGACCAGAGAGGTTGAACAGGATGACCTTCTCCTCGCCCGTCTCCTTGCACTTGTTGGCCTCGCGGATAGTGGCGGCGATAGCGTGGCAGCTCTCGGGAGCGGGTATGATGCCCTCAGTACGTGCAAAGAGCATACCGGCCTCGAAGGTTTCCAACTGTGGAATGTCGACACCCTTCATCAGACCGTCCTTGATGAGCTGCGAGATGATCATGCCTGCACCGTGGTAGCGCAGACCACCGGCGTGGATGTTGCTGGGCTTGAAGTTATGACCAAGCGTGTACATCGGCAGCAGCGGCGTGTAGCCGGCCTCGTCGCCGAAGTCGTAACGGAACTGTCCGCGTGTCAGCTTCGGGCAGCTGTCGGGCTCAGCGGCAATGAACTCCGTATGACGCTCGCCGCTCAGGTTGTGGCGCATGAAGGGGAATGCGATGCCGCCGAAGTTGGAACCGCCGCCGAAGCAGGCAATCACCATGTCGGGATATTCGCCAGCCATCTGCATCTGCTTCTCAGCCTCCAGGCCGATGATGGTCTGATGCAGGCCCACGTGGTTGAGCACCGAACCAAGTGTGTACTTACAGTTGGGGGTGGTGGTAGCTAACTCCACAGCCTCGGAGATAGCCGTTCCTAATGAACCGCTGTGCGTCGGGTCCTTGGTCAGGATGTCCTTACCGGCGCGGGTTGACATCGAGGGAGAACCTTCTACTACGGCACCGAAAGTACGCATGATGCTCGAACGATAGGGCTTCTGCTGCATGGTAATCTTCACCTGGTAGACAGCGCAGTCGAGACCGTAGATCTTGGCAGCATACGACAAGGCGGCACCCCACTGTCCGGCACCGGTCTCGGTGGTCACGTTCGTCGTTCCCTCCATCTTGGCGTAGTAGCACTGGGGCAGGGCGGAGTTAATCTTGTGCGAGCCGAGCGGGTTCGTCGATTCGTTTTTAAAATAGATGTGTGCGGGCGTACCTAATGCCTCTTCCAGGGCGTAGGCGCGCACCAACGGTGTGGAGCGGTAGAACTTGTACTTGTCGAGCACTTCCTCAGGGATGTCTATCCAGCGGTGCTCGGTGTCTAACTCCTGTACGCAGCACTCGCGCGGGAAGATGTGTGCCAGGTCATCGACACCCAGCGGCTGCTTCGTTGCCGGGTGGATGGGCGGCATAGGTTTGTTAACCATGTCGGCCTGGATGTTGTACCACTGTGTTGGGATTTCACTCTCTTGAAGGATAAATTTCTTTTGTTTTGACATATTACTTTAGTTTATGAAGTTGGTGAATCCGTGTGCAAAGGTAACAATTTTTGTGGAGATACAGGTGTTAATGTAGTTAAAGGGAGTTAAAACGAAAAAAAATTTGTCTGCTTGAATATTTTTTAGTAAATTTGCGGTCGAATTGAAAGACTCGTTTAGAACATACAACAAAAAGTAATAAACTAAAAACGAAAAGCAACATGAAAAAAGTACTTACTTTATTGACGCTCGTGCTGATGTCGATAGGTTCAGTGTGGGCAGGAGAAAGAGAACTGATAAACTATCCTACAAGCAAGGACGGAACGAGTATCAGTGGAACAACCTCTGAAGCAACTGTGAAAATAAACGGCATTACCTACGAGGCATATCGGTTGAATAACGGGTATTCGACCGAAGGAGTTATTAATGGTAACTATATCTTATTGCAACCCCTCGAGGGTTTTAAGGCTGGCGACGTTATCACGATAAATGGTGCTATCAATAATAGTGATACTTCCAAAAGAGGTACGGTCGTGGTGTTCTCGGCAAACGCAGATAATACACCATCAGTGCTGCATAAATTCGATGATTTTATCAATTCAAAGCTCGAGCCTAACGTTGACGCTATAGAGCAGTCGTACACACTGGAAGCTGACTATGACGAGTTGTATTTAGGACGTGACGGTAATACGGGTACGAATGTCACTTTGATCAAGGTTGTACGTAATGACAGCAAGATTCCTGCAACGGTATCGTTCTCATACTCCGTTACGACGCTGAATCCTGGTGATGCTGCCTCGTTCACGGCACCGACTCTCACGATTGTCGACCCTGATAACAATGACATTAGCGACAAGTACACTGCCACATACGTTTCTGACAACACTGATTTTGCAGAAGTCGATCCTATTACAGGCGAAGTCACCATCACTGAGCCGGGTGAAGACGTTACCTCGGCCACTGCCAAGATTTCTGTAGTCCTGGAGGCAAATGATGAGGCCTACGCCAATGCTGTGGCTTCTTATACCATTAATTTCTCGCGTGTGTTGACTGTGCTGAAAGTCTCAGAGCCAACGAGTGTCATTCTTTCAAGGGAAACAATTGAGGAGCAGGCTTATCTTACGGTCAACCCGACCGACAAATGGGCTGAAAAGAAGTATGGGGAAGGCACCTACAGCTTATTCAACATGTCAAACGGCCGCGTGTTGACTATCACGGTCAAGGGCGCCAAGAGCTTTGAGGTGTTTGTCGTCCACACCAATGCCGATGAGGTAAGGCATTATTCCGTGAAAGCCGGTAACGATGACATAGTGACCGTTACTCACACTGGTTCAGGTGTAGAGACATCAGGTGTCATCCCATGTTCAGACGAAGAGATTACCATTACTCTGCAAGGACTTGACGGTTCTGTCTATCCTGCTGAGATCCGGTTCAATACTGCTGCAGAAGTCTCGGCAACGATTACAGAGGCAGGCTATGCAACGTTCAGTAGCAGAAATGCCGTGGACTTCTCGGCTGCCGACGTGACTGTCTATACTGCCAAGGTGAGCGGCAATATGGTTGTGCTGTCGGAAGTTACTTCGAAGCAGGTGCCTGCCGATACGGGTGTCATTTTGAAGGGTGAAAGTACGACGGTGACAGGTGAAATCATTGAGTCGGCAGAAGCATTGAGCGAAGACAACGAGCTGATAGCTGCAACTACAGTGGTGAGCACTCCGAACATCCTGATTATGGTTGCTGACGGTGAGAGCGTGAAGTTCACTCCGATGACCTCTGGTAAGCTGGCTGCCGGTAAGGCTTATCTGCCTGCTTCTGTTGGTGCCCGCGAACTCATCGTCGTGACCGAGAGCGAGGCAACGGGCATTAGCGCTGCTGAGTCATTTGGAAACGGAGAAAATGAGAAATCGGTGTATGATCTGCAGGGCCGCCGTGTTCTTTCTTCACCCAAGAAGGGTGTTTATGTACAGGACGGTCGCAAGATGATTGTGAAGTAACACAGATTCAAATTAAATAACTCAAGTTTCGCATGTGTGGAGTTATCAGGAGTTATCGGGAGTTATCAGGAGTTATCGGGAGTTATCGGGAGTTATCGGGAGTTAACAGGCTTTCAGCCAGTTATCGGACGTTAGTGATGCCGCTACAGTTCCTGCTCGCTCGGCCCAAAGGGACGCTTGCCTAAGCAAGAACTCCCGTTAACTCCTATCAAGCGAAGCTTACTAAGTTGAATTAAATAAAAACATTGGAATAGATTATGGAAAAGAAATATTTGAAGCCGGAGATTGAAATGGCTGACGTTGAGTTGGAGCAGTTGCTGACGGTGTCTGGCGACGAGATTAGTATTGATGAAACCGGTGCTGACGGCGAAGCAGGCCTTTCCAGGCTTCTGATAGACAGTCCGTTCGAATTCTAAACAATAAATATAAACGCTTATGTCACAAATTACAGGACACATTTCCCAGATAATCGGCCCCGTTATCGACGTTTTCTTCGATACGAAGGGTCAGGAGGCGGAAAAGGTGTTGCCGAAGATTCATGACGCCATGAGGATTGACCGTGGCGACGGGCGCGAACTGATAGTCGAGGTGCAGCAGCACATCGGCGAGGACACAGTGCGCTGCGTGGCTATGGACAATACCGACGGTCTGCATCGTGGATTGGAGGCGGTTCCCATGGGCTCACCCATCGTGATGCCTGCGGGTGACCAGATTAAGGGTCGTATGCTGAACGTCATCGGTCAGCCTATCGACGGTATGAAACAGCTCGACATGAAGGGTGCCTATCCCATTCACCGTGAGGCTCCGACATTCGAGGAACTCTCGACGAAAAAGGAGATCCTGTCTACGGGTATCAAGGTGATTGACCTGTTAGAGCCGTACATGAAGGGTGGTAAGATCGGACTCTTCGGCGGTGCCGGTGTGGGCAAGACGGTGCTCATCATGGAGTTGATCAACAACATTGCCAAAGGCCACAACGGCTTTTCAGTCTTCGCCGGCGTAGGAGAACGCACCCGTGAGGGTAACGACCTCATCCGCGAGATGATTGAGTCGGGCGTTATCCGCTACGGCGAGAAATTCCGCCAGGCGATGGACGAGGGTAAATGGGACCTGAGTCTCGTTGACCCCGAGGAACTCAAGAAGAGTCAGGCTACGCTGGTCTACGGTCAGATGAACGAACCGCCGGGGGCACGTGCCTCTGTGGCTCTGTCAGGTCTGACGGTGGCCGAGGGCTTCCGCGATGGCGGTGGCAAGGACGGCGGTGCTGCCGACATCCTGTTCTTCATCGACAACATCTTCCGTTTCACCCAGGCAGGCTCTGAGGTGTCGGCTCTGCTGGGTCGTATGCCTTCGGCCGTAGGTTACCAACCGACGCTGGCCTCGGAGATGGGTACGATGCAGGAACGAATTACTTCGACGAAGACTGGCTCAATCACTTCCGTACAGGCTGTGTATGTGCCTGCCGACGACTTGACCGACCCTGCTCCTGCTACGACGTTTACACACCTCGACGCTACGACGGTGCTGGATAGAAAAATTGCCGAGCTGGGTATCTATCCCGCCGTTGACCCGTTAGGCTCTACCTCGCGTATTCTTGACCCGCTGATTGTGGGCAAGGCTCACTACGACTGTGCCCAGAGGGTGAAGGAGATTCTGCAGCGCTACAAGGAGTTGCAGGACATTATCGCTATCCTCGGTATGGATGAGCTGTCGGACGAGGACAAGCTGACGGTGAACCGCGCCCGCCGCGTGCAGCGCTTCCTGTCGCAGCCGTTCTCAGTGGCTTCGCAGTTCACGGGTCTGCCCGGCGTGATGGTGCCCATCGAGGATACCATCAAGGGCTTCAACGCCATTCTCGACGGCGAAGTGGACGATCTGCCCGAGCAGGCATTCCTCAACGTTGGTACGATTGAAGATGCGAAGGAGAAGGCCAAGAAACTACTCGAGGCAGCGAAAGGCTGATGCCAAATGATAATTGACAATTGATAATTGATAATTGAAAATTGACAATTATGTTGAGTCTGAAGATAGTTTCGCCCGAGAAGATTGAGTTCACCGGAGAGGTGGAGAGTGTGAAGGTGCCTGGCACACAGGGCAACTTCGAGATTCTCACCGGCCATGCTCCCATCATCTCAACGCTCCAGAAGGGTGTTGTAGAATACGACGGACAACGGCTGGAAATACTCGGTGGATTCGTGGAAGTGCAGCAGGACGAGGTGTCCGTCTGTGTCGAAAAGACAGAATGACGTACTTCCTTCCTGCTCTGTTCTTCACGCTCTTAGGGGTGGCCTACGTGAAGGGCTACGACTTGGTAAAAAGCCGTTCGCCGGAACATTTGGTTCACTTCTACCTCGTGATGGCAACGATACGTATGCTGCTCATCGTTACGGTAGTCGGGCTCTACGTATTCTTCGCCCCAACAAGAGAGGACGCCATCCACTTCGCAGTTATTATATTAGTAATGTACGCGATAACGATGGTCGTAACACTGACATTAAGACATTGACAATAATAATTGTGCATTGTGCATTATGAATTTTGAATTGAAAAAACTGCTTTGCATGGCTCTCATGCTGCTGGCTATGGTGCCGGCGATGAAGGCAGAGGACTTCTCGGCCAAGGATGTGGTGCTTGAGCATATCAAGGACTCGCACGACTGGCACGTCTGGGGCGAAGGCGAGAACGCCATCGTCATTCCCCTGCCCATCATCGTCAACAGCTCTACAGGCTGGCACGTGTTCTGTTCGTCGCAGTTCGAGCACCACGCCGATGCCAACGGACTGCGTCAGGGTCCCTACGGACTGGCCATCGCTACCGAGGGCGAGCATGCAGGCAAGATAGTGGAGAACGGTTCCCCCGTTCTCGACCTCTCCATCACCAAGACGGTTGCCGTGATGTTTATCAACGTCGCCATCCTGCTGTGCTGCATTCTGTTCAGCGCCCGTTGGTACAAGAAACATCAGGCATCTGACAATGCCCCAGGTGGCTTTGTCGGCTTTATAGAAATGCTGGTGATGTATGTTGTGGAAGATATTATCAAGCCTGGTGTTGGCAAGGGCTACGAGAAGTACGTGCCCTACCTGCTCACCTGCTTCTTCTTTATCTTCACCTGCAATGTGATGGGCCTCATTCCGTTCCCTCCAGGTTCTGGCAACGTGACGGGTAACATCGCCGTGACGTTCTTCCTGGCTCTCTGCACCTTTATCATCGTGCAGTTCTCGGGCAACAAGCATTACTGGAAAGATATCTTCTGGCCCGACGTTCCTCTGCTGTTGAAGGTTCCCATACCCTTGATGCCGGTCATAGAGTTTGTCGGCATCTTTACGAAGCCCTTTGCCCTGATGATCCGACTTTTCGCCAATATGATGGCAGGACATGCTATCGCTGTAGCAATGCCGTGTATCATCTTCCTTGTGGCCTCGATGTCGGTAGGTGTGTTCTACAGCATGAGTGCCGTGAGCGTCATCATGGCCATCTTCATGATGTGCCTCGAGTGTCTGGTATGCTTCATCCAGGCTATGGTGTTCACCCTTCTGTCCTCTGTGTTCATCGGTATGGCGAGAGCCGTTCCTGAAGGACACGAATAACGTAATAACGTAATAACGATATAACGAAATAACGTAATAACAAATTAATAATTTAAAAACTTAAAGAATTATGGTAACAACATTATTGGCAATCGAAGGTGTTGCAAAGTTAGGTGCCGCTGTAGGCGCAGGTCTCGCTGCTATTGGCGCAGGTATTGGTATTGGTAAGATTGGCGGTTCGGCTATGGACGCTATGGCTCGTCAGCCCGAGGTAATCGGTAAGCTGATGGTCAACATGATTATCGCTGCAGCCCTGATTGAGGGTGTTGCTCTTTTCGCAGCCGTTATCGCATTCATGTGCCTCTAAATGATTGAACATTGAACATTGAAAATTGAACATTATGAAGGCAGATAATCAGATAGTGATTATATCCAAGGCTTTTGCTCTTCGCATCATTAAGTTGTATACTTATATGCGAGAGGAAAAGAAGGAATTCGTAATGTCCAAGCAATTGCTTCGATGTGGTACGAGTATTGGCGCCAATGTACGCGAAAGTGTGAATGCCCAAAGCAAAGCTGATTTTATTAATAAGTTGAACATTGCACTAAAAGAAGCTGACGAAACACAGTACTGGTTGGAATTGCTGTATGAGTCGGAATTCCTGGATGCAGGCGAGTTTAAATCAATTTACGAGGATGCAAGCCGGATAGTGGGAATGCTGACGAAAATTACAAAACCTCGAAGTCTGATGCGGCAGCTTAATGTTCAATGTTCAATATTCAATGTTCAATAATTAAAAGTACAGTGTATGGATTTATTGATTCCGAGTACTGGCCTACTGTTCTGGATGTCGCTGACATTCTTTGTGGTGCTGGGCATCCTGTGGAAGTTTGGCTTCCCTGTCATCACCAATATGGTGGCAGAGCGCAAAGCTTTCATTGATGACTCGCTGCGCAAGGCGCATGAGGCAAACGAACGATTGGCCAATATACAGAAAGAGGGTGAATCCATCTTACAGGAGGCACGCGAGAAGCAGGCTCAGATTCTGAAGGAGGCTGCCGAGACCCGCGATGCCATCGTAGAGAAAGCTCAGGACAAGGCCCGTCAGGAAGGCGCCCGCCTGTTGGAAGATGCCCGTGTGGCCATCGAACAGGAGAAGAAGGCTGCCATTGCCGACATCCGTAAGCAAGTAGCTACGCTGAGTGTTGAAATCGCCGAGAAGGTGCTGCGACAGAACCTGAAGGACGACAAGGCACAGATGGATCTCATCGACCGTATGCTGGATGAAGTTTCTGCTAAGTAATAATCAATTGTCAATTCTCTATTCTCAATTGGAAGAAGTATGGATATAGGAGTCATATCGGTTCGCTACGCCCGCGCACTTTTGAAGAGTGCCACCGACCAGAAGTTGGAGGACGCTGTGTACCAAGAGATGCAGCTCTTGGCAAAGAGCTACATCGAGGTGCCGCAGCTCAGGCAGACGATTGATAATCCGATGCTCTCGAAGGAAAAGAAGGCAGAGTTGCTGCTGACGGCTGTCGGCGGCAAGCCTACCGACTTGACCCGTGCCTTCATCAGCCTTGTGCTGAAAGAAGACCGTGAGCCGGTGATGCAGTTCATCGCCAATTCGTACGTCACACTGTATCGTCAGCAGAAGAACGTCATCCGTGGGCGTCTCATCACCGCTGCCCGCGTCTCGCCTGCCACAGAGCAGAAGATGCGGCAGATGGTGGAGAGTAAGACTAATGGAACTGTGGAGTTTGAGACCGAGGTGAATCCCGACCTCATCGGCGGCTTCATCCTCGAGTACGACACGTATCGTATGGATGCCTCTGTGAAGGCCAAGCTCAACAGTATTCTCACTCAATTGAAGAAATAACGACTACGAATAACGCGAATTAAACGAATTATTGTCGAGCGCAGCAATTCGTGAAATTCGTGAAATTCGTGGTAGAAAAGAAAGAATTAGAAATATATGTCAGATAAGATTAAACCAAGCGAAGTCAGTCAGGTGCTGCTCGACCAGCTAAAGGGCATCTCCAACGCCGAGAAGTTCGACGAGGTGGGTACCGTACTTACCGTCAGCGACGGCGTAGCCCGCATCTACGGTCTGCGCAATGCCGAGGCCAACGAGCTTTTAGAGTTCGAGAACGGCACGATGGCTATCGTGATGAACCTGGAGGAAGACAACGTCGGTTGTGTGCTCTTAGGTGCTACGTCGGGCATCAAGGAGGGACAGGTGGTGAAGCGCACGAAGCGCATTGCCTCTATCCGTGTCAATGACAACATGCTCGGCCGCGTCATCAATCCGTTGGGACAGGCCATCGACGGCAAGGGCGACATCGACCTCACTGGTGCTTTCGAGATGCCGCTCGACCGCAAGGCTCCGGGCGTTATCTACCGCCAGCCCGTGAAGGAGCCGCTGCAGACAGGTCTGAAGGCCATCGACTCGATGATTCCCATCGGCCGCGGACAGCGTGAGCTGATTATCGGCGACCGTCAGACGGGTAAGACCGCCATCGCCGTCGATACCATCATCAACCAGAAGAGTTTCTATGAGGCAGGCAAGCCTGTCTATTGTATCTATGTCGCCATCGGTCAGAAGGCCTCGACCGTTGCTGCCCTCGTCTCTACGTTGCAGGAGCACGGTGCCATGCCTTACACCATCATTGTGGCTGCTACGGCTGCCGACCCTGCCGCCATGCAGTACTACGCACCGTTTGCAGGTGCCGCCATCGGCGAGTATTTCCGCGACCGAGGTCTGCCCGCACTGGTCGTTTACGACGACCTGTCGAAGCAGGCTGTGGCCTATCGTGAGGTGTCGCTCATTCTGCGCCGTCCCTCCGGTCGTGAGGCTTATCCCGGTGACGTGTTCTATCTGCACAGCCGCTTGTTGGAGCGTGCTGCCAAGATGAACGAACAGCAGGAGGTGGCTGAGGCTATGAATGACCTGCCCGCTTGCATGAAGGGACACGTCAAGGGTGGTGGCTCGCTCACCGCTCTGCCCATCATCGAGACACAGGCAGGCGACGTGTCGGCTTACATTCCGACGAACGTGATTTCCATCACCGACGGTCAGATCTTCCTCGAGAGCGACCTCTTCAACCAGGGTTTCCGTCCCGCCATCAACGTTGGTATCTCCGTGAGCCGTGTGGGTGGTTCGGCACAGATCAAGTCGATGAAGAAGGTGGCTGGTACGCTGAAGATTGACCAGGCTCAGTATCGCGAACTCGAGGCCTTCTCGAAGTTCTCCAGCGATATGGATGCCGTGACGGCGATGACGCTCGACCGCGGACGTAAGAACAACCAGTTGCTCATCCAGCCGCAGTACAGCCCGATGCCCGTCGGCGAGCAGATAGCCATTCTCTACTGCGGCGTGCACGGTCTGATGCGTCAGGTTCCCATCAACAAGGTGCGCCAGTGTCAGGACCAGTTCCTCGACAAACTGCGCTCTGCAGCCCCAGAGGTTATCGAGACGCTGGCCAGCGGAAAGATTGACGACGAAACAACGGCCAAGATTGAAGCCATCATGGCTGACATTGCAGGAACGTACAAAGCCTGATAGCCTATGCCTTCATTAAAGGAGATAAAAGGTCGTATCGCTTCGGTCAACTCGACGCGAAAGATTACGTCGGCCATGAAGATGGTGGCGTCGTCGAAGCTGCACCATGCTCAGGTCGCCATCCAGAACATGTTGCCCTACGAGACCATGCTGGAGCACATCCTGAAGTCGTTCTTAGCGGCAGATATAGAGGCTAAGTCCATCTATGAAGACCGGACACGGCCTGTCCGTAGCGTGGGACTGGTTGTCTATGCCTCGAACTCGTCGCTCTGTGGCGGTTTCAATGCGAACGTTATCAAGCGGATGCAGCAGGTTGTGGCCGAGTATCATGAGCAGGGTATTGATGACATACAGATTTACCCCATTGGCCGGAAGGTCTATGAGAAAGCTCAGAAGTTAGGCTACAATGTGCAGGGTGAATTCTCGGCCCTGGCCGACAAACCCAATGTGCGGCAGTGCATTGACATCGCCAAGGAGATAGGCATGAAGTATCGGCAGGGCGAGGTTGACAAGGTGGAACTCATCTACCACCACTTCAAGTCGGCCGGCTCGCAGGTGCTCACCCGCAAGGTTTTCTTGCCGATTGACATTGAGGAGGAGTTGGATCGTGACCACGAGCGTGACCTCACGTCGATTGCCGCTACGAAGGAGAGCCAGGAGTATCTGAAGAAGAACCGTAAGAAAAAGAAGGTGAACGCCAATGGGGAGGAGGTGTCGCCGCTCAACGACAACTTCATCGTCGAGCCAGACATGAATACTGTCCTCTCGCAGCTCATCCCGAAGCTGGCCCACCTGATGCTCTACACCGCACTGCTCGACTCGAATGCCTCTGAACATGCAGCCCGCATGGTGGCCATGCAGACGGCCACCGACAATGCCGACGAGTTGTTGCGGCAGTTGAACCTGCAGTACAACAAGTCGCGTCAGCAGGCCATTACCTCCGAACTGCTTGACATTGTCGGCGGTTCGGTGAATAACTAAATTCAGGAAAAAGGGTAAGCCCGCAAGGCTTACCTTTTTCTGATTGCTAAAACAGACATGAAACTACTTGTTAACATAGTGTCTGCGCTGTTGCTCTGTGTGCTGGCATCGTCAGACGTATGCGCCAGTGAGTTTGGCAAGCCTGTCACGTGGGACCGTCACAGCCTGATCATCGGCGGTCAGCGCGTGTGTCCCGTCATGGGCGAGATACACTATTCGCGTGTTCCTGCCGATGAATGGGCAGCGGAAGTCAGGAAGATGAAGGAGGGTGGGGTGACCATCATCGCCACCTACATCTTTTGGAACCATGTGGAGGAGCAGGAGGGCATTTTCCGCTGGGACGGCCAGCGTAACCTTCGCCAGTTCATCGAGGTTTGCAAACAGGAGGAAATGCCCGTTGTGCTGCGTCTCGGCCCGTTCTGTCACGGCGAGGTGCGCAATGGCGGCATACCCGACTGGGTCTTCACTAAGGGCTGCCGCGTTAGAGAGCAGAACCCTGTGTTTCTCGGTTTTGTCGAGAAGCTCTACCGTCAGATTTTTACACAGGTGCAAGGCCTGCAATGGAAGGACGGCGGGCCCGTCATAGCCGCGCAGTTCGACAATGAATACCGGGGTAGGGGAGAGTACCTGATGGCGCTGAAGAAGATTGCCTTGGAAATAGGCTTCGACCTGCCGTTCTACACCCGCACAGGCTGGCCGGAGCTGCGGACGCCTGTGCCTTTTGGCGAGATGCTGCCGCTCTACGGCGACTATGCCGACGGTTTCTGGGAACGTAGCATCGAAGAGACGGCGGGCAATTACTACAAAGCCTTCAACTTCAAGGCTTTCCGCTCGTCGACGGCCATTGCAACAGAGCAGATAGACTATAACGAAACCTCAAGCCTTAAACCTCATACCTCGAACCAGGATTATCCCTACTTCACCTGCGAGTTAGGTGGCGGTATGGCCACAGCCTACCACCGTCGTCCCTACATCTATCCTGAGGATGCCTATTCGATGGCACTGGTAAAGCTCGGCTCCGGCAGTAACCTGTTGGGCTACTACATGTACCACGGCGGCACAAACCCTGAAGGGCTGACCTACCTGAACGAGAACCAACGCACGGTGGCCACCAACTACAACGACATGCCTGTGAAAACCTACGACTTCCAGGCCCCGCTCGGCGAGTTCGGCCAAACCTATCCGCAGTACTATATGCTGCGCCCGCTGCATCTGTTCATGCAGGACTGGGGTGAGCAGTTGGCACCGATGGAGGCTGTGTTTCCGGAAGCCCCCCTTTCTTCCCCCGAGGGGGAAACTATAGTGAAAGGGGATGACAGCCGACTGAGATGGGCTATTCGTACAAATGTGTCCCCATCGGGGGACGAAGGAGGGGCTTCTGCTTTTATCTTCATCAACAACTACGAACGCCTGCAGAATCTCTCTGCAAAGAAGGATGTGCGCCTTGCTGCCTGTGGTGTGGCACTGCCGCGTCTCACCATTCCAGCTGGCTGCATGGCCATTTTCCCTGTAAACATCGACGGCATCCGCTACGCCACAGCCCAGCTCGTAGCTAAGCGTGACGGCAGGGTCTACATAATGCAGATAGCGGGCATTCCCACCACCATCTGTATGCAGGACGGTAAGACGATGAAAAATCTGAAGCCTTTTGGCACGGCGAAGCCCGTATTTAAGAATATCTATTTACTCACCCGTGAACAGGCAGAGCATTTGTTCCTTGAGCAAACCGCTCCTAATACCCCCAGCGCAGCCAAACTTCAAACTTCAAACATCAAACTTCAAACTTCAAAGTTACGTGAGGCCGGCCCTTTGCGGCAGATACCTATCGGCGTGCAGAAGGTAGCTGAAGAACCCACAGACGCAGACTTCGAGCAGGCCGCCGTATACATCATCACCCTTCCGCAGGATTCTTCACTCTTCACTCTTCACTCTTCACCGGCGTCAGCCGATTCTTCACTCTTCACTCTTCACTCTTCACCGGCGTCAGCCGATTCTTCACTCTTCACTCTTCACTCTTCACTCTTATGTATTGACTACCGTGGCGACTGCGCACGCCTCTATGCCGACGGGCGTTTAGTGGCCGACAACTTCTATTACGGCCGTCCCTTCCTTTTTGGCCTGTGGCGGCTGCCCAAGGGGGTCAAACAGCTGGAGCTGCGCATCCTGCCTTTGCAGCCTGATGCCCCCATTTACCTGCCCCGTGAGGCCGACCGCACACCGGGCGAAAGTGTGAAGAGCATTACAATTGTGAACCAATACCAATAAAGGCAATATGCATAGCAAACGATTTCTCTACTTTATTTGTATGGTCTCGGCCATGGGCGGCTTGCTCTTTGGCTACGACTGGGTGGTGATAGGCGGTGCGAAGCCGTTCTATGAACTGTATTTCGGTATCAGTGATTTGCCGGTGATGCAGGGTGTCGCGATGTCAACGGCCTTGGTGGGCTGTTTGATAGGTGCGATGGTAGCCGGTTCGGCAGCCGACAGGTGGGGGCGTAAACCGCTGTTGATGCTGTCAGCAGTATTGTTCACTGTGTCAGCCATCGGCACTGGTCTGTTCAACGACTTCACCTTATTCAACATAGCCCGTTTCATTGGCGGCATGGGTATCGGTGTGGCCTCGGCTTTGGCTCCGATGTATATTGCTGAGGTCAGTCCTGCCGACATTCGCGGGCGTATGGTGAGCCTGAATCAGATGACCATCGTGCTGGGTATTCTTTCCGCACAGATTGTAAACATGCTGCTGGCTCGCGACACAACGGTTGCTGAGAGTCAGGCCTGGAATCTGGAGTGGGGCTGGCGTTGGATGTTCTGGGCAGAGACGGTGCCCGCCGCGTTGTTCCTGGTGATGAGCTTCTTCATTCCTGAGAGTCCGGTGTTTCTGCGGATGAAAGTTGCGACGGAGTCGCAACATACGAGAAAAGAGGCTGGACTAAATGAATTGTTTGAGCATAAATACAGTAAAGTGCTGTTGCTCGGCCTTGTCATCGCCGTATTCCAGCAGTGGTGCGGCACGAACGTCATCTTCAACTACGCGCAGGAAATCTTCGTGGGTGCCGGCTACGACGTGGACGGCATGTTTATCGACATCGTCATCACGGGTATTGCCAACGTGCTCTTTACTTTTGTAGCGCTCTACACCATTGAGCGGTGGGGACGCCGCACGCTGATGCTTATCGGTGCCGGAGGCTTAGGACTAATCTACCTGACACTGGGCACCTGCTACTTCATGGAGGTGAAAGGCGTGATGATGGTGGTCTTAGTGGTGACGGCCATTTCGGTGTATGCCATGACGCTGGGTCCTGTGACGTGGACACTGCTGGCCGAGATATTCCCCAACCACATTCGCGGCGTGGCAATGGCTACATGTACGTTCGCCCTTTGGGTGGGGTGCTGCACGCTGACGTTCTCGTTCCCGTCGATGAACGCCGCCTTAGGCAGTAGCGGTACTTTCTGGATTTACAGCGCCATCTGCTGCTGCGCCTTTGTGTTCCTTTGGAACCGCTGTCCTGAAACCAAGGGCAAATCGTTGGAGGAGCTTGAGCGTGAATTGGTCAATAGTTAGCTTGGCCTATAAATCGTAAATTGTCAAATTGTAAATAAGATGGTGGTAAAAGCTTGGAGAGAAATAGTGACCATCCCGACGTATGAAATCGGGAAGGCAGAGAAAAACCCTATCTTTCTGGAGAAGCGCGTGTATCAGGGGTCGAGTGGCGTGGTCTATCCGTACCCCGTCATCGAGTCGATAGCCAATGAGCCGACGCCGCATGAGTGGAAGGTTGTCTTTTTGGAGAACGAGTATATCAAGGTAATGATTATGCCTGAGCTGGGCGGTCGCATCCAGATGGCCTACGACAAGATCAAACAGCGCCACTTCGTGTACTACAACCACGTCATCAAACCCGCATTAGTGGGACTGACGGGACCGTGGATTTCGGGGGGCATCGAGTTCAACTGGCCGCAGCACCACCGCCCCAGCACCTATCTGCCTGTAGACTGCGACATCGTCGAGAACGAAGATGGTTCAGTGACGGTGTGGGTGAACGAGATGGAGCGGATGTTCCACCAAAAAGGTATGGCGGGTTTTACGTTGCGTCCAGGGTGTGCTTATCTGGAGATTCAGGGGCGTATCAGCAACCGCACACCGCTGCCGCAGACCTTCCTGTGGTGGGCAAACCCCGCCGTGGAGGTAAACGACGCTTATCAGAGTGTGTTTCCACCCGATGTGAATGCGGTGTTTGATCATGGCAAGCGTGCTGTGTCGAGTTTCCCCATCGCTACGGGTACCTATTATAAGATGGACTACTCGGCAGGTGTCGACATCTCGAACTACAAGAACATTAAGGTACCGACATCGTACATGGCCGTCAACTCCAAGTACGACTTTGAGGGGGGCTACGAGAACGACAGTCACGGTGGCATGCTCCATGTGGCCTCCCACCACTTCTCACCCGGCAAGAAACAATGGACGTGGGGTAATGGAGACTTTGGCCGGGCGTGGGACAGGAATCTTACAGATTCAATTGACAATGGACAATGGACAATTGATAATTTCTCAGCTTCCGACAGCGCAGCAAATAATTATCCATTATCCATTTTCAATTCTCAATTAGCCAAAGGCTTCCGTCCCTACATAGAGCTGATGGCAGGCGTCTATACAGAGAACCAGCCAGACTTCTCGTGGCTCATGCCCTACGAAGAGAAGCAGTTCGTGCAGTATTTCATGCCCTATCGTGAAATCGGTATTGTGAAGCAGGCTTCGAAGGACTTTATTGTCAACATTGAAAGCCTCCTCCCGACCTCCTCCAACGAGAGGGGGAGGAAGGTTACTTTCAAGGTGCTGGCTACATCGAAGCAGAAAGTGAGGGTTGTGCTCAATGGGCCAAGGGGCTATGAAGATTATTATAATAAGGTGGTGACGCTGAGTCCGGAAAAGGTGCTCGTGGAGACCGTCTCGGTAGACCAGCCGTTGGAAAGGCTGACCCTCAGCATCGAACGTGATGAGAAGAAAAACTATCGTCCGCTGTTGCTGTGGTGGGCAGAACCCGACGAGATTCGTCCCATCCCCGATGCCGCAGAAGCAGCCCTCTCGCCACAGGACACGAAGACCGTTGACCAGCTCTATCTGACAGGACTCCATCTGGAGCAGTACCGCCACGCTACGTGGAGCGCCCTCGACTATTACGAGGAAGCGCTGCGTCGTGACCCCAACGATGTGCGCTGTCTGAACCAGACGGGGCTCTGGTACCTGCGTCGCGGACGTTTCAAGAAGGCTGAGGCCTATCTGCGTAAAGCTGTCAAGATTTGGCAAAAGCGCAATCCGAACCCCTACGACGGTGAACCCCTCTTCAATCTGGCAGTCTGTCTGAAGTATCAGCATGTGTTGGGGGAGGCTTACGAACTCTTCTGGAAGTCCACATGGAATAAGGCGTGGGCCGATGCCGGCTACTATGAGGCAGCCTGTATCAGCATGGAATTGGACCGTTGGGAGGATGCCCTCGACGAACTGGAGCGTGCACTCATCAGCAACAGCCATAACCATCAGGCACGTGCCCTGAAGGCTGTCGTTCTGCGCAAGCTCGGACGCAAGGAGGAGGCCCTGGACTGGATAAGGGAGTCTTACAAAATAGACCGCTTCAACTACGTCTGCATGGTGGAGGAACACTTGCTGACAGGTAGCTATAAGCCCTTGGAGCGAATGGTAGAACTGATGCACGGCAACATCTATAACTACCACGAAGTGGCGCTCGACTATATGCATGCAGGACAGGTAATGGAGGCTGCGCTGGTGTTGCATACGGCCATCGACAAAGGTGTCGAGGAGTCGCCGCTTACCTATTATTATCTGGCCGACAGCAGAAGGCCGCCGAAGGAACAGGAGTATCTGGAGAAGGCAGAATCCATCAAGCCCGACTATTGTTTCCCCAATCGTTTGGAAGATGTTCAGATACTGGAGTCTATCGCTTTGAGGAATTCTGAGAAACTGGCCCGTCTGCCTTACTATCTGGGGTGTCTGTACTACGACAAGCGGCAGTATGATGTTGCCGTCGAGAACTGGGAAAAGGCTGGCCGGCGCGACCCGCAGTTCCCCACCGTTTGGCGCAACTTGGCTTTGGCGCGTTTCAACAAGTCATTACCAAACGACCAACCGACTAAACAACTAAACAACCAGAAGGAGGCTGTTGAGTATATGGAGAAGGCCTTCCACCTTGACGAGACGGACAGTCGCATCCTCATGGAGCTGGACCAGCTGTACAAGCGTCTGCAGAAGCCCCATCAGGAGCGTCTCGACTTCTTGCAGCAGTACCCGCAACTGATTGCTGAGCGCGATGACTTGGTACTTGAGGAGATTACGCTGCTCAACCAGCTGGGACGCTACGAGGAGGCGATGGCGAAGCTCGACGCCCACCAGTTCCATCCGTGGGAGGGTGGCGAAGGCAAGGTGCCGGCACAGTATCAGATTTGTCGCGTGGAGCTGGCGAAGAGAAGCCTCATCCCTAACGCCTCTCCAAAGGGCGAGGGGAATAATTACCATCATGCCATCCAGCTGTTGGAGCAGTGTCTCATCTATCCGCATCATCTGGGCGAGGGCAAGCTATACGGTGCTCAGGAGAACGACTTCTACTATTTCCTCGGCGTGGCCTACGACGCTTTAGGACAGCAGGAGAAAGCCCGTGATTGTTGGGAGCAGGCCACGAAAGGTCCGCAAGAGCCTGCTGCCGCCATGTACTACAACGATGCCAAGCCCGACAAGATATTCTATCAGGGAATGGCATTGCGGAAACTTGGACTTGAGGACGAGGCCAATGGACGTTTCTACCGGCTCATCAACTACGGCAAGCAGCACATCTTCGAGCATCAGACGATGGACTACTTCGCCGTCTCGCTGCCGGACTTGCTCATCTGGGACGACAGCCTTGACACGAAGAACCGCATCCACTGCCTCTATATGCTCGCCCTCGGCTACTATGGCATGGGCGACCGCGAGAAAGCATTGAAGTATCTTGCGAAAGTCGAGGCTCTCGACTGCAATCATCAGGGCATTATGCAGTTCCGCACATTCATAAATAGCGAAGAACGACTTTCCGGGAGGGGCTAACGATGAATCTAAGACAGAAACGACCGTCTGCCGCACTGGCAGCTTTATCATTTATTCTCTGTTGCTTGCCTTCTATTCAGGCAATGGCACAACAGATTATCTCCTTGGCTGGAGCCTGGGATTTTACGACAGAGCCTGGCTCCTCGCCTACAGCGCAACTGCAACGCCCGGAGGCGTCATCCACTACATCCGGTTCGGATGTGATGCCTGTACTCCAGTATGATGATTATGTCATACTGCCCGGTTCGATGCTTACCAACGGCAAGGGCGACCCTGTCTCGGTGAACACGCAGTGGACGGGCTCGCTCTACGACTCGAGCTACTACTTCAATCCCTATATGGAGCGTTACCGCCACGAGGGACAGATGAAGTTCCCGTTCTTCCTGACGCCGGAGCGCCACTATGTCGGTGCCGCCTGGTACCGCCGCACGGTCTATGTGCCTAAAGACTGGAAAGACCAGCGCATAACGCTGTTTCTTGAACGTCCGCACATTGAGACGACGGTCTTTGTGAACGGCCATAGCGTAGGACACCAGCTGTCGCTCTCAACGCCGCACCGTTACGACGTGACGAAATACATAAAGTTCGGCGAGAAGAACGAGATAGCCATCCGCGTTTACAATGGCATTGAGAATGTCTGCGTGGGCCAGGACTCCCACTCCGTGACCGACCAGACGCAGGGCAACTGGAACGGCATCGCTGGGCGCATAGAGTTGCAGGCGCAGTGGAAGGAGCTGTTTATCAAGAGGGTGCAGATACTGCCCAACTTCGCTAAAAATACGCTGACCATCAACGTGTCGATAGAGAATCGTGTGGACGGTATGCGCGTTTTCCCCCTTTACGACTATTTTGTGCGGGCTAATATCCATTCCGTCAAGAACGGGCAGGTGGGAAGTGTCATCAGGAGCAGCGGCGTGGATGCCATTGGCGACAAGATAAGTTTCGTGGTCGACTTGGGTAAGGATATGCGTAAGTGGGACGAGTTTGAGCCTAATCTCTATTACCTGACGGTCGAGGCCGGCGATGATTTCTACGAGACGGCTTTCGGCCTGCGTGAAGTCGGCATACTGGGGCGGCAGATTTACATCAATGGCCGTCCGCTCTTCCTGCGCGGTACGGTTGAGAACTGCTGTTTCCCGGAGACGGGCTATCCGCCGACCGACGAGGACGAGTGGCTGGATATCTTCAAGAAGTGCAAGGACTACGGTCTGAACCACGTGCGCTTCCACAGCTACTGTCCGCCTGAGGCCGCCTTTTCTGCCGCCGATCTCGTTGGCGTCTACCTGCAGGTGGAAGGACCGTCGTGGCCGAACCACGGTGTCCGTCTGCGTCGTGGGCAGAAGATTGACCAGTATCTGTTGGAAGAGTCGAAACGCATCATCGACGAGTACGGCCATCACCCGTCGTTCGTGATGATGGCGGCTGGCAACGAACCGGCTGGCGACTGGGTGAGCTACTGTAACGACTGGGTGGAACAGATGAATAAGTACGACTCCACCAAGATCTATGCCGGCGCATCGGTGGGAGGCGGCTGGGCATGGGACAGCGGCTCAGAGTACCATGTGAAAGGCGGCGGCCGAGGTTTGGACGAGTGGAACCGCCATGCTCCTACCAGCGATGACGACTACTACAGCCAGATAGAGTTTCCCCGCAACTACAAGCCCCTTCCCCAGTCGGGGGAGGAGGGGAGGGAGCAGCCCAACCAGTCGCCCATCATTGCCCATGAGCAGGGACAGTGGTGCGCCTTCCCCGACTTCAAGGAGATATCGCAGTACACCGGTGCTTACAAAGCCCGCAACTTCGAGATATTCCGCGACCTGTTGCGCGATAACGGTATGGAGTCGCAGGCAGAGAAGTTCCTCATGGCCAGCGGGCACCTGCAGACCCTCTGCTACAAATACGAGATTGAGCGAAACCTCCGCACGCCTGACTACGTGGGCTTCCAGCTGCTCAGCCTGAACGACTACAGTGGGCAGGGCACGGCACTCGTCGGACCCCTCAACGTCCATTGGCGCGAGAAAGGCTATACCACTGCCCGTGAGTGGAATGAGTTCTGTAACATACTGGTTCCCTTGGCGCGCTTCCCCCGTTTCGTCTACACCACTGCTGACACGCTCCAGGTGCCTATAGAAGTGTATAATGCCCTATACGGCAACATCGATCCCGTGCGTATCACCTATTACATTAGTAACGACAGTCTGGAGGTTCTCACGGGTGGCGTACTGACCGTGACCCCCATTCCTCTGGGCAAGAACAATCCCCTCGGCACCGTCGTCTTCCCCCTTGATTCCGTTCGTCGTGCCAGCAAGCTCACCCTCACCATCAAGGTGGGCAACACCTTCAAAAACCACTGGGACTTCTGGGTCTATCCGGACACTGTGCTGAATGACAAAGGCACTGTGCTGAATGACAAAGGAGAAATGATAAATGGCAAAGAGGTTTACACGACCGACAGTTTCGATGCCAAGGCACTTTCTGTCCTGAAGAAGGGCGGCACGGTGCTCATTGAGGCGGCAGGCAAGGTGACGCTCGGCAGCGACGTCGTACAGCATTACCTGCCTGTGTTCTGGAACACCTCCTGGTTCAAGATGCGTCCACCGCATACCACAGGAGCCTATATTGACAAGTCGTACCCCTTGTTCAAGTACGATTTCCCCACCGACGACTGGTCGAACCTGAACTGGTGGGAACTATTGAACGGTGCGCAGGTGATGAACCTCATGGAACTGCCGAAAGATTACCAGCCGCCCATACAGCCCATAGACACGTGGCACGTCAGCCGCAAGCTTGGTATGCTGATAGAGGCGAGGGTAGGGAAGGGACGCCTGCTGATGACCACGATGGACATTACCACCGACCTCGACCACCGCGTAGTGGCCCGCCAGATGCGTCAGGCCATCCTCAGCTATATGCAGAGCGATGACTTCCAGCCGCAGCTGACGCTGGAACCCGAAGTCATCACCCATTTCTTCACCCGGCAGGCACCCCCGGTGAACATGTTCACCAACGAATCGCCCGACGAGCTGAAACCAAAGCTTAAATGAAAGGTGAGAGGGCTTCCCGTTCGGATGGGAAGCCCTCCCGTTCGGATGGGAAGCCCTCCCGTTCGGATGGGAAGCCCTCTCGTTCGGATGGGAAGGCCTCCCGTTCCGATGGGAAGGCCTCTCATTCCAGTGGGAAGCCTTCCCATCCCATAACTCATAGGTCTTGGATGACTCATAGGACTTTTATGACTTATCGTCCCCATTAGCTCCTTTCCTCGCTACCTTTATGAGACGAATCCGAAACTATCCCCTTATGGAAGGCCTAAACGGAAAATACCTTGCACTCCTTGCACCTCTTGCACCTGGCCGGGTGCAAGAGGTGCAAGGAGTGCAAGGCGTTTTTCTGTTTCGCTATCCTAATATGCGTATACGTGCGCGCGACCCTCCCCTCCCTTCAAGGGTAGGGGTAGGGGTGGGGGTGGGGTCTGTAACCATATTAGTAGTTCTCGGCCTTCACCTGGAAGTAAGCCTGGGCATGATTGCAGACGGGGCACTCCTCGGGAGCCTTCTTGCCGATGACGATGTGTCCACAGTTGGAGCACTGCCAGATGACGTCGTTGTCCTTCGAGAAGACGCGCTCCTGACGGATGTTGTCCAACAGCTTGCGGTAGCGCTCCTCATGCTCTTTCTCGATGGCGGCTACGCCCTCGAACTTGTCGGCTATCTCGTCGAAGCCCTCTTCGCGAGCCTCGCGGGCCATGCGGGCATACATGTCTGTCCATTCAAAGTTCTCGCCGTTGGCTGCATCCTCCAGGTTCGTCACGGTGTCGCTCACACTGCCGCCGTTCAGGTACTTGTACCACAGCTTGGCATGCTCCTTCTCGTTGGCAGCCGTCTCCTCGAAGATAGCTGCAATCTGTACGTAGCCGTCTTTCTTGGCTTTCGATGCGAAGTAGGTGTACTTGTTGCGGGCCTGGCTCTCGCCTGCGAATGCCTCCTGCAGGTTTTTCTCGGTTTTTGTTCCTTTCAGTTCTTTCATTGTTCTTGTCTTTTAAGGGTTAATAATTGGGAATTCTGCTGCAAATATACACTATTTTCGGCAGATGGCCAAAGAATTTGTCGTTTTTATGCGGTACGGACATCGATTTTTCGGAAAATATTTGCAGGAGTGAATTCTTTTTCGTATCTTTGCCGACATCCTAAGTATACCTATAGCTAAAATGATACAGAGATTCTGTCATATCCTACTGCTTATGTTACTTCTTGCCACACAGGCGAGGGGTGAGAATCTCGGCTACACAAAAGACCATCCGCTGCTGTTCGGACTCGATATGGACTATGCGCCCATGCAGTCAGTCGATGACAAGGGCAAGCCCCACGGATTCGACGTGGAGTTTACCGAACGGCTTATGGAACGGCTTGACATCCCCTTTAAATATGCTCCGAATACATGGGAGAACATTGCCGATGACGTGCTCAACGGGCATGTAGATCTGGCAATGATGGTCTATTCGCCTTATCGCAAGGACCTCACTAACTTTTCCCGAGCCGTGTTCCGGCTCTACTACCAGATAGTCTACCGTAAGGACAATATAGTCAACAGGGGGCTTCGCGACGTGGATGGCAAGACTATTGCGCTCATGAGGTCGCGTCCTGTTGAGGATACCCTGAGTAAGGCCGGAGCAAACATCCACGTGGTGAAGGATCTGCAACGGACGTTTGCGGAACTCTCCCGTGGCCAATACGATGCCGTCATCTGTTTCCGGTATCAGGCGCGTCACATTATTAAACAGCTGCAACTGGACAACCTCACGGCGTCCGACCTGGCACTGACGCCACGCGAATACTGCTATGTGAGTCCTAATAAGGAACTGATTGATGCCATCAACACGGAACTTGACAAGATGGAAGAGGACGGCACGATCGATGACGTCTACGGCAACGTTAAGTCCAGCTTCGGCAAGCGCGTCATACCAATGTGGGTGTGGTTCCTGATAACCGGACTGGTCATTGCCAGCCTGATAGTGGTTGTCATCTTGCAGCGCAGGAGCCGGAAGCGCATATTGAAGGAGATGGAGCGTGCCCAGCGCAGTGAAAAGCTGAAGACGGTGTTCCTGGGCAACGTGAGCCATGCCCTGCGCACACCCCTCAACTCCATCATCGGCTTCTCTGACGTGATGAGGTCTGCGAAGGAAGGAGAACTAGCATACGAGGACCAGCAGAAGATGTTGGGGCTTATCAACGAGAACGGTCAGCAGCTGCTCTACTTCATTGACGAGTTGTTGCAGCTGTCGAACTTCGAAGGCAACGAACTGTTGTTCGAACGCACGGAGGTGGACTTGGCAACAGCCATGGAGGAAATGGCTGCACTGACGCGCCAGAAAGTATATCCTGGTGTCGAGGTGAAGGTCGTGGGCGACGGTGGGCGCGCAGTCATAGACACGAAGCTGATGCATCTCGTTACCATGCACGCCCTTGATAATGCCGCCCGTCATACGCTTGAGGGTTCCATCACCCTGTCTTACGGGCCTGAACGCGGTGGACTGCGCATTGACGTCAAGGACACGGGTACGGGACTTCCAGAGGAACTGAAGGAAAACATATTCACGCTGCTGTCCGACAGGAATACTTTTGTCCAGAACCAGGTGCCGGGATTGGGACTGAGCATCTGCAAGGCCATCGTCATGCGGAGTAATGGCCGCATAGGGATAGAGTCGCCGCCTGAAGGGGGCACACTGCTCTGGCACTGGATACCGGTGCAGGTGAAGAAATGAATAACTTTGAACTTTGAAGTTTGAAATTTGAAGTTTATGATTAGTAAATCCGTAAATCGTAATTAACACAGGTGACACTGATAATAGTCTTACTGCTGATCTTCGGCTATCTGCTGATAGCCACCGGACACCTGACAGGTGTCAACAAGGCCGCCATCGCCATGTTCATAGGCACGGCGGGGTGGGTGGTCTACGTCTGCTGGGGTGCCGACTTCGTGGCTGCCCTCCATCCCGAGGAGTATGCCGACTACTTGTCGGGCGACGAACCGTCGAGTGCTGCCGTGAAGTATTTCATTCACGATGGCGTCTTCCTGCACTATGTCGGAAGGGCGGCCAGCATCGTCATGTTCCTGTTGGCCACGATGACCATCATCGAGATTCTGAACAACAACGGCTGCTTCGACTTCATCACCGAGTGGATACGCACGTCTGGTTCGAAGCGTCTGTTGTGGACTATTACCCTCGCCACGTTCGTCATCTCGGCAAACCTCGACAATCTGACTACCGCTACGATGATGCTGCTCATTATGCGGCAGATAGTGCGTAACCGCCGACAGCGCATGCTTATCGGTGCGGCCATCGTGCTGGCGGCCAACTGCGGCGGCTGTTTCACCGTCATCGGCGACCCTACGGGACTCATCCTCTGGGGCGACGGCGCTATCACCGCCACCAATTTCTCGGGGTATCTAGCACTGCCCGCCTTAGTGGCATGGATAGTGCCCACACTGCTCATCAGCCGGAATCTTCCTAACCGTCTCGACACCGAGTGGGTGGCACCGCCGTACCGTGGCGATGACACCAATCTGAATCGTTGGCAGCGACTGGTCATGCTCTTCGTGGGCATCGGCGGACTGTGGTTCATTCCTACGTTCCACAACATCACCAAGCTCTCGCCGTTCCTCGGCGCGCTCTGCGTGCTCTCGGTGCTGTGGGTGGTCAACGAGGCGTTCAACCGCAAGCTTATGGATGCCGACCAGATGGCGCAGCGACGCATACCGCGGGCCATTCAGTACGGCAGCCTGCAGCAGATGCTCTTCGTCATGGGCATCATGCTCGGCATGGGGGCTATGACCGAGACTGGCGTGCTGGGCGACATCTCGGCATGGATAGACAACTATATACATAATATATGGGTGGTCGGACTGCTGGCAGGACTGCTCAGCGCTGTGGTCGACACGTTCACTGTGGCCGTGACCAACATATCGTTCTATCCCGTAGCCGACACCATACAGTCGGGCGTGTGGACTGATGCCGCTTACATGTCGTCCTTCGTACAGAACGGTGCCTACTGGAAGGTGATAGCCTACGCCACAGCTGTCGGCGGCTGCTTGCTCAGCGTCGGCTCCACCAGCGGACTGGCCCTGATGAAAATGGAACACATACGCTTAGGATGGTATCTGCGAAACCTCACCCCCAAGGTGCTCGCCGGATTCTTCCTCGGACTCATCATCCTCTGGGCAGAAATAACCTTGATGGCCTAATTCCCAAAACTCCCATCATTCCCAGAACTCCCATTAGCCCCAGACACCCCATCAGCCCCATAAAAAAAGAAACAACCCCCTAAACAACCTCATAAAACTATGGCAAAGATTAAGACAATAGGAATCCTTACTTCCGGCGGCGATGCCCCCGGCATGAACGCAGCCATCCGTGCTTTGACGCGCGCAGGTATTTACAACTGTTTTAAAATCAAAGGTATCTATCGTGGCTATGACGGACTTATCAATGGTGAGGTAAAAGAGTTCACCACCGAGGATGTCAGTGGTATCATCACCCGTGGCGGTACCATACTGAAGACCGCCCGTAGCAAAGAGTTCATGACCCCCGAGGGCAGACTGAAGGCCTACGAGACCTGCCAGAAGGAAGAGATTGACGCACTGGTAGTCATTGGTGGCAACGGCTCGCTGACCGGTGCCCGTGACTTTGCCATGGAGCACGACTTCCCTGTCATCGGACTGCCCGGCACCATCGACAACGACCTCTATGGCACTGATGCCACCATCGGCTACGACACCACGATGAACACCATCATGGAGTGTGTAGACCGCATCCGCGACACGGCCAACTCGCACGAGCGCATTTTCTTCATCGAGGTGATGGGCCGCGATGCGGGTTTCTTAGCGCAGAACTGTGCCATTGCCTGCGGTGCCGAGGCTGCCATCGTTCCTGAAGAGACGACCGACGTCGACCAGTTGGCCGCATTCATGGGTCGTGGCATCCGCAAGTCGAAGAAGTCGTGCATCGTCATCGTCTCCGAAAGCCCCAAGTGCGGTGCCCTCTACTATGCCGACCGCGTGAAACATGAGTTCCCCGGATTCGACGTGCGCGTATCCATCCTCGGCCACTTGCAGCGCGGAGGCACTCCATCGGCCCGCGACCGCATCCTGGCCAGCTGTACCGGTGTCGGTGCCATCGAGGCTATCCTGCAAGGACAGCGTAACGTCATGATTGGCGTGCGCAATAACGAAGTAGTCTACGTGCCTTTCTCCGAGTGCATCCGCACCGACAAGCGCTTCGACAAGCGCCTCATCACGGTGCTTGACGAACTGAGCATTTGAACTTTGAACATTGAACGTTGATGGCTGACATTAAGAAAATAGTATTGACCGGCGGCCCCTGTGCCGGAAAGACCACGGCGCTGGTGCGCATCATCGAACACTTCAACAGCTTGGGATTCAAGGTGTTCACCGTGCCTGAAGTGCCTACGCTCTACAGTTTGGGCGGATGGAACTACCTGACCCCCAATCGTAAACTATACTATGAGGGCGAACGTGCCATTCTTGAAACGCAGTTGGCACTGGAGCGTTGGTTCCAGCGCATGGCTGAGGTTTGCACCAAGCCCACGCTCATCGTCTGCGACCGTGGGACGATGGACATTTCGGCATACATAGAGCCGGAGATGTGGGAGGACATCACCGCCAAGGCGGGCACCAACTCCAACGAGCTGCGCGACAGCTACGATGCCGTGCTGCACCTGGTCTCGGCTGCCGACGGTGCCGAGCAGTTCTATACCACTGCCACCAACTCCACGCGCTACGAGAAGGCCGACGAAGAAGGGCTGCGCATTGCCCGCGAGCTGGACAAGAAGATTATCCGCGCCTGGACGGGACATCCCCATCTGCGCGTCATCAACAACCACGACGACTTCGAGAAGAAGATGAACCGCGTCATTCACGAGATAACTGCTGTCGTGGGACTGCCACAGAGCGTCACCGAGGAACGCAAGTACATTGTGGAAATCACCGGCGAGCTGCCCGAGACCATCGACAGCGACATCGTACAGACCTATCTTGTCGGCGAGCCAGGAACGGAGATCCGCCTGCGCCGCCGTTCCTGGAGCAGCGGTAAGACAGTAAATGTACACAACACGAAGAAGCGCACCAGCCTTGGTGAACAGATAGAAACAGAGCGACAGGTGGAGAATGCGCTCTATGAGTCGCTCCTGCAGCAGGCCGACCCCTATCGGCAGCCTATCCGCAAGCACCGCCAGAGCTTCATCTGGCGTGGGCAGTACTTTGAGTTAGACACCTACCACGGGCCGCTCGAAGGACTCGTTATTCTTGAGACCAAGGGTGTCGCTGATCAGGAAGACGTCAACTTCCCGCCCTTCATCCGTGTGCTGAAGGACATCACCGGCAATGCCGAGTACTACAACTACAACCTCGCATTGCGCAAATAACGCCCCTCCACAGTGCCCGGCGGTTCTTCCGCCGGTTTCCTCTCCGCTACAGTGCCCGGCGCATCTCCGCTGCTGTGCCCGGCGCATCTCCGCCGCTGTGCCCGGCGCATCTCCGCTGCTGTGCTCAGCTTCCATCTCCGCTGCTGTGCCCGGCGCATCTCCGCTACTGTGCCCGGTGCATCTCCGCCGGGTCTGAAAAAACAGTGCCCGGCGGTTCTCCCGCCGGGCACCTCTTTCTTTTTCCCGCCTTTAATAAGCAAAGAGCGGGTAATCTTTCATCTTTTCGTTCACACGCTGGCGGACCGAGGCGATGACCTGTTCATCCTCCGGTGCGTTCAGCACCTCTTCAATCCAGGCGGCTATCTGTACCATCAGGTCCTCCTTAGCACCTCGCGTGGTGATGGCGGGCGTGCCAAGACGAATACCGCTGGTCTGGAAGGCTGAGCGTGTGTCGAACGGCACCATGTTCTTGTTCACCGTGATGTCGGCGGCCACGAGGGCGTTCTCAGCCACCTTACCCGTCAGTTCAGGGTACTTCGGCCGCAGGTCAACCAGCATCGAGTGGTTGTCGGTGCCGCCGCTAACGATGGCGAAGCCGCGCTTGACAAGCTCCTCTGCCAGCACCTTCGCGTTCTTCTGCACCTGTACGGCCCACTCCTTGAATTCAGGCTTCAGCGCCTCACCGAAGGCTACGGCCTTGGCGGCAATGACATGCTCTAACGGACCGCCCTGCTGGCCGGGGAATACGGCAGAGTTCAGCAGCTGTGACATCATCTTGACTTGACCCTTCGGCGTCTTCAGACCCCAGGGGTTCTCGAAGTCCTTGCCCATAAGGATGATGCCGCCACGCGGGCCGCGCAGGGTTTTGTGTGTCGTCGAGGTGACGATGTGAGCCCACTTTACGGGGTTCTCCAACAGTCCGGCAGCGATGAGGCCGGCGGGGTGAGCCATGTCTATCATCAGCAGTGCGCCAACCTTGTCGGCTATTTCGCGCATACGCTTGTAGTCCCATTCACGGCTGTAGGCCGAGCCGCCGCCGATAATCAGCTTCGGTTTGTGCTCCAAGGCCAGCTGCTCCATCTCGTCGTAGTCCACGCGGCCTGTCTCCTGACTCAGGTTATAGCCTACGGGCTTGTACAGAATACCGCTCGTGTTCACCAATGAACCGTGGCTCAGGTGGCCGCCGTGGGCCAGGTTCAGACCCATGAATGTGTCGCCGGGCTGCAGGCAGGCAAGCAGTACGGCTGCGTTGGCCTGGGCACCGGAGTGCGGCTGGACGTTGGCGTACTCGGCGCCGAACAGCTGGCAGACGCGGTCGATGGCCAACTGCTCCACCTCGTCTACCACCTGGCAACCGCCGTAGTAGCGGTGACCGGGATAGCCCTCGGCGTACTTGTTCGTCAGGTACGAGCCCATGGCCTCCATCACCTGGTCGCTCACGAAGTTCTCACTGGCAATCAGCTCGATGCCTTTCAACTGGCGCTGATGCTCTTTCTCAATCAACTCGAAAATCTGGTTGTCTCTTTCCATGTTCTTTGTTGGACTATGTTTGTTGGTTCTTATGATGTTTCTATACCTTACTATATATGTAGGCGTTGCGAACGCGGGTGCAAAGGTACGAAGAATTTCCGATATACGAGCCATTTTGCCAGAATTAATTCGTTAGACGGCGTATAAATTGCGAAACAAATCCCGCGAAATGCTTGCACGGATGATTTTTTCTGCGTATCTTTGCCAATGATTCTTTTACTAACACATTAAACGATTACCGCAATGAAGAAAAAGTTTATCTGCGCCGTTTGTGGATATATCTACGAAGGCGATGCTGCTCCCGAGAAGTGCCCCATCTGTAAGGCTCCTGCCAGCAAGTTCTCAGAACTGAAGGAAGATGCCGACTTGACCTATGCTACCGTCCATAAGATTGGCGACGGCAAGCCCGAGGGTGTGAGCGAGGAAATGATTAACGACCTCCGCAATCACTTCAATGGTGAGTGCAGCGAGGTAGGTATGTATCTGGCCATGGCCCGCCAGGCTGACCGCGAGGGTTATCCCGAGATTGCCGAGGCTTTCAGACGCTATGGTTTAGAGGAGGCCGACCACGCCAGCCGCTTTGCAGAGCTGCTCGGCGAGTGCGTATGGGACACGAAGACCAACCTGGAGAAGCGCGCTGCTGCTGAGGCTGGAGCTTGCGAGGACAAGTTCCGTATTGCCAAGAACGCCAAGGCCGCCGGCTTCGATGCCATCCACGACACCGTTCACGAGATGGCCAAGGACGAAGCACGCCACGGTGCCGGTTTCGCCGGACTGCTGAAGCGCTATTTCGGCAAGTAATGTAGTCAATGGTCTTGTTAAAGACCAGCATTATTAAAGTACTTGTAACGCTGTTACAAACTGTTTGTAACGCCGTTACAGGTACTTTATTATATCACCCGCAAGAGCTTTCTTATGTTACCCGCACGAGCACAGAAACACAAATATTGTTTAATTTGTGCCGTTTTCTTTTGTCGTTTCAGAAATAAGTCGTACCTTTGCACCCATAAGTAACAAATTCACATTATTATTAATTAAAAACTTTTATTATTATGAGAAGAAAATCTCTACTTAATTTGTTGCTCCTTGTGTGCGCACTCGTCACGGGAGCTGGTACTGCGTGGGCAAATCCTGGTGATGAAATTAAAACACCAGACGGTGTTGTCAATGGCAAGACGTATTATATCAAGGGCGTATACACCTATTCTGGAACAGAAATAACGATGTATTATGGACCAACGGAAACTGATGCTCCAAATACTAAAGTCCAATCTGGTGCAGTAACAGATATGACAAACGCTATGCCTGTCAAATTTGTGCAGGTAGAGGGAGGTTGGACTCTTCAGACTCCTAATGGCAACTATATTCGTCCTCACACATCAAATGGACAGACTTATTTTGTTGCAGACCCTGTTGTTTTGCAACTAACCTCTGGAACGACTAAGGAAGGAGAAAACATGGGAATTAGAATTGGTGCCTATAATGATTATTATATTCAGGCAAATAAAACTAATCCCAAAATTGGAGCTTATAAAGCAACTCAGTGGGATGTGACACTTATCGAAGCATCCGATGCGGTTTCTTCAGCTGTTGCTTTTGCTAATCCAACTCCATCTATTGAGTTCCCTGCTACATCAACTTACGATCAAGCTGCTACTACAGCAGAAGGTTATACTGGTACTGTTTCCTACGAAATAACTTCTAATACTGCAGGTGCTACACTTAGTGGTACTACAGTTACAGTATCACAGGCTGGCAGCGTGACTGTAAAGGCAACAGCACCTGCAGTGGAAGGATTCTTGGCTTCAACTGCCACTTATACATTGACAGTTACTGACAACAGGGCTGAATGTGGTTTGGAATACAGCACTACAACCCAAAGTGTTGTAGTTGGTACTGTTCTTCCTGCTCCTGAATTGACCAATCCTAATAATCTGGCCGTTAGTTTTTCAAGTGAGGACTTGTCTATTGCTACGGTAGATAATGAAGGTAATGTAACAGGCGTTGCAGTGGGAACCACTACTATCGTTGCTTCTTTTGCAGGAAATGAAGAGTTTGCTGCAGGTAGTGCATCATATACACTGACCGTGAAGAAACCAATGCCTGAAGGTGCTTTGTTCTATGAGGGAATGACTGGCTATACGGGATCTTCAGATGTTGGTTCTGAACTTTCAACGACATACGCCAATTTGGACTCAGAGGATTGGGCATCGTTCTCTAAGGTATATGCAGGAAAAGTCATTTCCGGCGATGCTGACGGTCACCTGAAGTTCGGTTCTGGAAGTGCTGTTGGTAAAGCTGTCACAAATGCTATCGCCCTGAACGGTACAGGAAAACTGACCTACAAAGTCCAGCGTTATAGTTCCACTGAACCTGGTAATTTGATAATTACGGTTACTGGTGCTACGGCTACAGGCGATGTGGATGTTACTGGTACTGCATCATGGGAAGAAAAGACCGTCCTGCTGACAGGTGCTACTGGTGAAGTTGTTATTACATTTGAGACTACAGTTGAGAATAAGCGTATACGTGTTGATGACATCCTCGTAGTTGCTGCTCCTGCCGCCGTTACTGCCACAGTGACTGCTGAGGGCATGGCTACATACGTCGCCGACTACAACCTTGACTTCTCAGCCGTTGAGGGTCTGGCTGCCTACAAGGCAAAGGTTGAAGGTAATAGCATTACCTTTACGAAGGTGACTGCCGTTCCTGCTGGTGAGGGCGTCCTGCTCCGTGCTTTGACGACTCTGACTGAAGATACGCAGTTCGAGGTTCCCGTTATTGCTGAAGCTGCTGAATTGACCGACAACGACTTCATCCCCGGCACTGGTGCTGCTTTGGCATCAAGTGAGGAGATTGATGGCGTTACCTACTACAACTACATCCTGAGCAAAAAGTCAGGTTCCGATGACTTAGGCTTCTACAAGGCAAACGGTATGACGGTTGCTAAGAACCGCGCTTATCTGCGTACCACTACTGTTCCCGCTGAAGGTGCTCGCCTCACAATCCGTTTCAATGACGAAGTTACGGGCATTGCTGAAAATGAGATGCTGACAAATGTAGATAACGAGAATATCTACAACCTGAGCGGTCAGCGCATCAGCAAGCCGATGAAGGGTCTGTTCATCCAGAATGGCAAGAAGGTGATTAAGTAAGCATACAGCTGAGCTCGCTCATGTTCTCCAAAGAGCAAGCGAGCTTGCGAAAGTTGAATAATTTACTAATTTGAATTAAATAGAATTATGAAGAAATATATGAAGCCTGCCACTGAGCTGGTTGCAGTAGTAGAAGAGAACGAACTGCTTGAAATCTCCTTCGGCGAAGAGAACTCTGGTTCAGGTGAACTCAGTAATGAGGAAGCTATCAGCGATGCCTATACCCGTCTGCTGATGATTGACTGGATCAGCAACTAAGTATAGACCCCTGACAGTGTTTAGATAACAACAAGTCTCTATAAACTGATTGGCACTAATCGGGATGCTTTTCTCCCGGTTAGTGCCAATTAGTATTTTTTTTGTTCTTTTTATCTTTTCTCTTGTTTGTTTGAATTCTTTTTCGTATCTTTGCAGCGGTTTATGGATAAACGGAAGATGAGATTATCTATTGACAACCGTTAGTAAAAATGGCTAAGAAAGCGAAATTTAAGATAAAAGCTTCAATAATAGATTATATAGGTATATGCCTGACAGTATTCCTGCTGGCATATATTCTTGTATTCGCTTCACTCAACCTGAGCATTTTTAATCCGCTGAAGCAGGCTCTCGATGACTTTAAGATGACGGATGTCTACTTCGAAATGATGCGTAGTGACAAAGGGAAAGAGCTGAACAAGGAAATTGCTCTGGTTGATGTGACAAAGTTAACAAGCCGTGATTCCATCGCACAGGTTATTGTCGACATCAACAGCTGTGCACCAAGGGTGCTGATGATTGACCTGATTTTCGAGCGTCCCAGTTTCGACCAGATAGATGACATATCACTCGTCAATGCCATAGAAGCTGGAAAAGACAGAGAGATTCTGTCCAGCAAACTGACAGACTATAATCCTGAGAAAAAGGCTTTCACTAATCAGATTACATCTTTTTTCCATGATGTGGCTGATTTCAAATGGGCCTATTGCAATGTGGACCAGAAACGCCCCGGAGGATGTATCCGTCAGTATTCGCTGTCCCAGAATCTGAACGATAGTATTTCCTATTCCATGGCCTACACAGCTGCCTGTGCATACGTTGGTATGGAACCAGAAAAGAAAGATGTGGACCAACGACTGATTGTCTATGATGACACAGACTTCTTAGTCATTCCCTATGACAAGATATTGGAAAACGAGAAGCTTATCAAGGATAAACTCATCATTCTTGGGACACTGGAAGAAGAGGCGGACATGCATAATACACCCGTTGGCAAGCTTTCAGGCATGAAAATACTGGCCTACTCTGCCTTAACCTTCATGAATCATCGGGAAATATCCAGCATGGGAAAGTTTACGAGCCTTGTTGTGGCATTCCTTGTCTGTCTCTTCTGCGCATGGGCAGGTCACAAGATACGTAAGAAAAATAAGACTTTCACTTCTTATGTGTTGAAACTCTTTTACTTCGTTGTTACGGCATTTCTGGTATGGATGGCGTTCATCGCATTTATGCATTTCGACTATGATGTCGATTTGTTATATCCTCTGCTTGGACTGGCTCTTGTTGAAGAAGGACGACTCCAGTATTCCTCTCTCATAAAGACCTTATGTAAACGAACGAAATGGAAATTCATCAAAAAATCAATATATAATGAGAAATAGACTTCTCTTCACAGCCTGGCTGATTATCTGCTCCGTCCTTGCCTTTGCTGACAATGATGAAGGAAAGGAATATCTTAGGAAAGCCAATGCTCATTACGAGGCAGGTCGGTATGACGTTGCCGTGGGCTACTATCTAAAGGCGGCTGAGTTCGATGAGGTCGAGGCGATGTTCGACCTCGGCTATGCGCTTTATCACGGAGAGGGAATCACCCAAGACTATCCGTCGGCAGTGATGTGGTTCAAGCGGGCTGCCAACAAGCAATACCCGAAAGCTGAATATAATCTGGCTTTCTGCTATATGAACGGTCAGGGTGTACCCTGCAATTACGACAAGGCACTCCGACTGCTCATTTCTTCTGCCAAGCATGGGTTTGATCAGGCCCAACTGACTCTGTCGGAATGTTATGAACACGGCGTCCTTGTCGAGCAAGACTTGGAAGAAAGTAAGCGCTGGAAGAAAATGGCGGGCGTTGCCGCAGACAATTCCGCTGCTGCAGATAATTCCATTGTTGCAGTTAATTCGATCGCTACAGATAATTCCGCTGCCCCAGACAAACCTGGTGGTGATACTGTTAGCGAGGGACCTGTCACCAATGTTGATTTTGAGACAGACTCGCAGCTTCCTTCTTTTGACATCCAACTCGATGGTGAACTCCATGAGCGCAATGGAAATTCGGTGGCAACCACTGCGACGAAGCCAATATCGGTAGAACCATCCAAGCAGCAATCACAAAAGGAGGAAGAAGAGAATACTGAGGAAAAACGTGCTCCCATTATCCTGTATCCACCAGGAATGGAACCGCCAAAGAAGGCTCCTGTCCTGAAAATCCTCTATCCACGCGACCAGTCTTTCTTCCATACAGACCTGGTCAAGGTCAAGTACCAGCTGATGGCTGACGGGCTGGAAGATTCTACGAAAGTTATTGTCATGGTTGATGCTGTCAAAAAGGATGTGGATAGCCACAGAGCCGTGAAACAGGCCAACACACTGGACGTGGAAGTACCAAACAGAGATTGTACGGTTACGCTCTATGCCAACAACAGAGTCGGTAACAGTGAACCTGTGTCCATCCGTTTGATTCGTGAGAACATAGCTCAAGGCGACCTCCCTCGTCTCTTCTGTGTGGCTATAGGCATTGGTGAATACCATGATGACAAATTACCTTCCCTGAAACTAAGCACGAAAGATGCCAGGGATTTTGCAGATGCAGTCACAAGGAAGAAAGGACTGCCCTTTGCCGATGTGCAGGTCAAACTGCTTCTTGATAAGGAAGCCACACGTGCCGATATCTTTGAAGCTATGGAATGGCTTCAGCAGGAGACAACGCCCAATGACATCTGCTTATTCTATTATGCTGGCCACGGCTATCGTGATGAAAAGGACCGTTTCTACTTCATGTCATACGGCGGTTCTACCGAGAAACTCTACAACTGTTTCAGTGCTACCGACTTTAAGAATATGGCCGAAGACATCAACTGCAAACTGGTGGTCTTTACTGATGCCTGCTATTCTGCTGGATTGTTTGAAGGAAACCGCTCTGCTGCTACTACCCATTTTATCGAACAGTTGCGTCGTACCAAGAACGGTATGATGCTTTATGCATCCAGTGCCAGCGACACAAAATCGAAGGAAGATCCTTCATGGGGCAATGGTGCCTTCACCAAGGCTCTTGTCGAAGCATTCAATGGAGGTGCCCGTCAGCAGTTCGACGAAGGACTCTCAACCCAGGCCTTGGAGATGTATCTGTATAAAGAGGTACGTAGAATCACCAACTTCAAACAGACTCCGATCTTTATCAACCCGAATGGAATGGAACACTTTAATTTATTTACCTATGCTGAATAGATTCTTATCTACAACAATCGTTTTCATGATGGCTCTCATGAGCCTTCACGCTCAGACCTATACCGTGTATTCGGTCATAGGAAACGCAAAACTCGTACAAGGGAAAAAAGCTGTGCCTCTTGAGCCGCGTAAGCAACTGAGTATTAATAATAGGCTTCTCATAGAGGCAGAAAGTGCTGTCACTCTTTTAGACGAGAAGAACAACAAGATGTATTCTTTCTCTGCAAAAGGTACATACACAATAGAAGAACTGGTCGAGAAAACCAGCAACAAGGCTAAGAACGTCTCAAAACAGTATATGAGCTATCTGGTAAAACAGTTGTTCTCAAAAGGCAGTAGCAGCATGACGCATCCCAACGCCTATATGCAGGTGACTGCTACTTCATACCGTTCTGCCACAAACGACTCTATGCTTCTCAGTCGCATTGCCGGAAACCTGCCAGTCGAGCTTGGCACGACGGCTGAACAGCAGCTCTGCCGGGATGGCAATAGTCTGGCATCAGACCTGAAAGTGCATTTCGAGTTAGTCTCTTGCGATACCGGCTATCCGTTGGAAGACAAGGTCAAGAGTAATACGGGCTGCTATGTCCGTGTACATAACGACACGGAAGAGGCACTCTATGTCAATGTGCTCGACATTGACGAAAAAGGAAACAAATACTTGGTGCTGCCTGTCGACGAGGCTGCTACCTGTGCACACTTGTTGGTACCGGCTATGAGCACCGTTTCTTTCAGGTCTGAGCCATTCATCTTCTCAGAAGAGGATATGAAAGAGACCTTCATTCTTGTTGCCACTCAAGATCCTGTCGACTTCAGTATTCTCATGAGCCCCATCCGTAATGGCGGAGGCAAGCAGATGAAGTCAGGCATATCCAGAAACTTTTACCATGTTCAGCCATGATGAAACAACTTATATCCACTTCCATCTTGTTATTGGCAGCTGTTGCTGTGTCCGCACAGACGGACAAGGCTGAAGCCGACCAGATTATTTACCAGATACTGACCGAAAAGAGTCAGACCGAAAACTGGCATCAGGAGCTGGTCATTGATAGCAGCAAGCTTGAAGCAACGCCAGAACAAGACATCTATGTAGTTCGTGGAGACTCCTTTCAGATAAAGTCTCTCCGTTCAGACTTTTATGTCCGGAAGACAGCTGGTGAATATGTTCCCATCAATGACGGGCGCTATCCCCTGGAGACGATGGTCAACCTGTTGCTCAACCGTGTCAGCGATAATAAGCATAAGCTTGAACTCCGACATCATCAGTATGGTGGAAACATCAAGGAAATTGTATTGCCTATGCAGAATCTTTTCGACATTTTAGCGCGCAATATGCTGCTGTACTGTAGTGTTACGTTCATCGACAAAAATGAAATACGTGCTGTTCTGGTTTTCCACCAGAAGAACATCAATTTCATACACATGCTTGAATTAAAGGCGAAAACCAGCAAGCTCATGGAGCCTGGCAGCACCATCTCAGGAGATCTCTACACCAATATTCCACAAGACAATGTGAATAACTTATTCAGGGAAAGAAAAAAATACAACAATGAAAAGGATTATAACAAAGAGGATTAGATTGATTTTTCTGATGCTTATTGCATCAACATCTATGGCATTTGCTGACGGATTGTTCAAAATCGTTGAGGGACTTTCCGATGAAAGTCTTAAGGCTACTATGGAGACCAATGTCAACGCACTGATGGAAGCATTGAATACTGCATCAAGCCAGAATGACAAGTCTGTAAAACTCAGCAAAGATAACTTTACCAATGAGGCTATCAAGGAAATTGGACTCATTTGGAAAAGCAGCGCTATGATGTGTCCGCCTCTCAACATCATGAGCAAGTGCCTCAAGACCCCTAACGGCTATCAGGTGAGGGGAATACCAGTCGATTTGGTTGAGGCCGATGAAAACGAGAAACGTCAGGAACTGACTGTCGACTTCCTACCCAGCGGAAAGATCAGCAGTGTTGCCATTGCTATTGAGATGCATCGCTACGATCAGATTATGGCAGAGAAATCGTCGGACATCGACTACGTTCGGCGTCAGGTTATTATCGATTTTGTTGAGAACTTCCGAACAGCCTATAACCGTAAGGACCTTAAGCTGCTTACCAGCGTGTATAGCGATAAGGCCCTTATCATTACAGGAAAGGTCATCAGTGAGAAACCGAATTCTGATATTGACCGTATGACCCTTAATAATAATAAGGTGGTCTATATCAAGCAGACAAAGCAGGAATATCTACGGAAACTGAGCAGCGTGTTCAAGTCAACAAAGTTCATCAACGTGAAGTTCGAGGACATTGACGTCGTCCAGCATCCCAAATACGATGACATCTACGGCGTCACACTTAAGCAATACTGGCATACAGACCGCTATCAGGACGAAGGCTACCTCTTCCTGATGATCGACTTCCGCGATGCCGACAACCCGCTCATACAGGTACGTACCTGGCAACCCTACAAAAACAATCAGGGGCAGGTCATCACCCAGAAGAACGATGTCTATCATTTAGGCTCATTCCGCATAGTCAGATAAAAGATTATAGTTCAAAGTTCTTCGACAAGCGAAGCGGCCGCTCGACATCCCGAAGGGTGGCGCTTGTTCCGAAGGTCTCAAGAAATCCGAGCATAAAGTTCAAACTTCAAATTTCAAACTTCAAAGTATGAAAATACTTATTACCGTTTGCCTCCTCCTTATTGGAAGCCTGTCTTTTGCACAGAAAGTTTTAGAAGTTAAAGACATCTCTCAGCCCAACGATGTCTATTCAAGTCCTAACGACGAAGCGGCCGTCATCATCCGCTGCCATCAGTCCATACCACTGAGGTTCATCTCGTCTATGGATAAAAGTGCCGCCCCCTTCCGTACGGAACTCCAGGGGTCTGACTCCGTTTATTACATCGCGTTCCCAACAGGAAACCGGTATCGTGGACGTGTGCTGACTATCGCTGCACGTGGCTTTGTTTTTTCCACCATCCCTTTGGAACTACAGCCTAAGCAACTCTTGTCTTTCCTGGTCTTTGACCCCAATGCGACGGTTGATGTTGGCTGTTATAGAGAACACCGTAATAAAGGTGTAAATGAAATAAAGAGAAGCAACTATATGGAAGCTCGCAACCAATTCATAGTGGCAAGAAGCTGCTCTGATGTTGACAAATTGGAGAATGAAATGAATATCGCAATGGTAGACTCTTTAATCTTTTTCCGTCAAAAGGGTGACGAAGCGTACAATCTGCTCGACTATGTCAGTGCCGGTGACTATTACTCCAAGATTCTTGCACTCAATGCAAACGACTCATATGCCTCTAATCGCAACACCCTCTGCCAACGAAGTCACGTGCAAGAATGTAGGTCACTTTTCTCAAAAGCAGAGTTCTATTATACTGAGAAAGAGTTTGATAAGGCTAAGGAACTCTATGAGAAGGTTGTTGCCAAGGAGTGTAGTAATATGTCAATTGCAACAGACCGTATCAATGCCATCAACTCTTTACAAATAGCAAAGAAAGATCATGCACGCGTTTTTACATACGAATTAAGGGAAAACGTGCCACTTGGATTCTCCTACGGCAAATACAATATGCACAAGGTGGGAGGATTTTTCCAGATGGACTTTAATACAACTCTCTTCGATGCCATACGGTCTGATTGCAAATATGGAGACGAGAAATTTATGGAAGCAAATATTGCAATAGGATGGACCGTAAAACTGTATGATTATGTGTGGATACATTTAGGACCGGGACTAACTGGCAAAGGTTATTATGGCACATACCTGTCTGAAAAATATCCGAAAAAGGGATACGGTGAGACCGATCTGCTCGATACAGACAAGATGGGGGAAGACTTGACTATTCCCAAAGAGGATATTCCTGAACGATATAAACCTGGATGGCAGAAATTCAATCTCGGAGTAGCAATATCTCCTGTCGTCGGCATCACTGCAAAGTATAGCTATTTCGCACTACGACTCAGCTATCAGTACAGATGGGCCATACAGTCCAAGCTTCAGGACTTCATTGGTAGAAACCGGTTCTCAGTCGGTGTCGGCGTAGCTTTCTAATATTGCCTAAATCTAAGTATGGTGTTTAGCACTCGTAAGTATGTCACTTGCGGGTGCTAAATGGCAATAGCTTTGTCTTTCTCGCCCATGATGCGATAGACCACGGCCGTATGGCGCAGGTTGTTCTTGTCGTGAGGATGGCGGCGCATAGCCTCTTGCAACAGTGGCATTACCTTTAGTGCATTGTCCGTCGTAGCTTCCTCCTGTAACTCATGGAAGGCACAGGTGAGGAGCTGCTGGGCTACGGAGGGAATAGTGTATTTACTCACCTCACTGTTTGGAGATGGGGTAGGGGAGAAGCTTTTCCAATTATCATCACTCAACTGCTCCACCTTCAGCTGACTCACAAAGTCAAGCATGCTGAAGTCTTTGTCCTCTTTGTCAAGTGTCACTGCCTCGTAAAGGATACTGCTGCGAGCCTTGCCCTCCTTGTCGTCAATAGTTGGGAGGACGCGCAACAATGCCTTGAAAATCTTCTTCGCCTCATCGAAGCGTGCCTCCTTGATGCGTTTCTTCAGAATGTCGCTCGCCGTCCAGAACATGCACAGCGTTGTATACTTGCCCTGATGCACGGCATACATCGGGCGTATGGCCTCGTAGGCCTCCTCTATCTGACTTATACTGATATAGGTAGACACATTTAGTAACAATTAAAATGTGTATTATTAGTATGAGAAAAAGCCGAACGAAGTACAGCGAAGAGGCAAGATTGAATTATCTTCGTCTGTACCATGAGTCA
>Ga0310786_10000384_pt1 | contig 71601 bp, 71 predicted proteins | sample AusTroGonzalo_MG_FD_203881 | JGI IMG/M metagenome (GOLD analysis project Ga0310786, IMG submission 203881) | Bovine rumen microbial communities from tropical cattle in Woodstock, Queensland, Australia - Gonzalo_03 (v2) (version 2) | ecosystem: Host-associated > Mammals > Digestive system >... | reverse complement strand
CGGCTTTTGCTTTGTTTTGGAAAATGTATATACCCCTCGCCAAAAATAATTAGAAGTTTTAGGGAGGGGGTATGGGGGAGGACCCTTTTTCAAAAGGGTCTCCCCCAATAGACCGTATAGAAAGTAAGATAAATTATTATTTATAGAAATATATAACAAAAGACCTGCTCGGGAATGAACCCGAGCAGGTCTTTTGTTGTTGTGATGTAATGCTCTTAATGGAGCAATTTTTGTAGGATCAGTGAACTCTTATCTTTCGATATCAAGGCTCAGGCACTCGCTTCCCGAAAGAGCACAGCTCTTCGCATCGGGACGGTGTGTACCTGCATAGATCGTGAACTTGGTACCGAACTTAGCGCGTTTGCCGTTTTCATCTACTGCTGTAAAGGACTTATCCTGTATATCGATCTCGATCTCCTTGGTCTGTCCTGCACGGAGCGTTACTCTCTCAAAACCGCAGAGGCTTTCGTTAGGAACAGCGTTCTCGGAGTAATCCTTGATGTAAAGTTCCACAACGTCCTCGGTATCAAACTCACCGAAGTTCTTTATGGTGATAAATGCCGAACCGTCAATGTACTCCAGTTTTGTCACACGTACATCGCCATAGGTCAGACCGTATCCGAAGGGGAAGAGAGTGTTCTCGTTGGTGTAGCGGTAGGTGCGTCCCTTCATCGAATAATCGGTGAAATCGGGAAGCTTGTCGGTGTCCTCGTAGAATGTTACAGGCAGCTTGCCAGAAGGTGAAACATCACCGAAGAGAATTTCTGCAAGAGCCTTTCCACCCTCAGCACCGGGATACCAAACGTGGAGCAGAGCATCGGGATCGGATTCGGTATTGATAGCACTTCCTGCTGCAACTACGATGACCATAGATTTGCCAAGTTTCTTGATTCGCTGAATAAGCTCAGCCTGAGGAGCAGGCAGTTTGAGGGAGTTCTTATCGCCGGAGGAGAACTCGTTTCCTGTATCGCCCTCTTCGCCTTCGATTGTAGCGTCAAGACCGAGGCAGAGGATAACGAGATCGGATGCATCGGCAGCTGCCTCAGCTTCGGCGTATCTGTCGCCCTCCATAGCAAGACCTGACATTCTGTCTTTGTACAGGTGACATCCTTCAGCATAGATAACCCTGCCGGTGAATCTGTCCTGGATACCTGTCAGGAAAGTGGTATATCTGTCGGAAGTACCGTTATAGTTGCCTTCGAGAGCTGTTCTGCTGTCGGCATTGGGTCCGATAACAGCGATCGTCTGAACATTGATCTCGTTTATGGGAAGAACGCCGTTGTTTTTTAGCAGTACCATTGAGCGGCGAGCACATTCGAGAGAGAATGCCTTGTTGCTCTTGTTAGCAACTGTTCTGAAAGGTATTGCATCGTAAGGAGTTTTCTTATCGAACATACCCAGACGTATACGTGTTCTCATCAGATGAACGCAAGCCTTGCGGATATCTTCCTTTGTGATGAGTCCCTGCTCAAGAGCATCGAGGACAGCAAGGTATGTGCATCCGCAGTTTACATCACAGCCTGCTTTAAGTGCCATAGCTGCTGACTCAACAGGTGAAGCGGTAACTTTGTGGTTCTCATGGAAATCCTTGATAGCCCAGCAGTCAGATACAAAATAGCCGTCAAACTCCCACTCCTTGAGCTTATCCATAAGGAAGTTGCTTGCGCAGGCAGGTTCTCCGTTGACACGGTTGTAAGCACCCATTACGCTTTCAACTTTAGCTTCTTTTACCAGAGCTTCAAAAGCGGGAAGATAGGTCTCTTCCATATCCTTGGGAGAAGCAACGGCATCAAAGGAATGTCTGATAGCTTCGGGACCGCTGTGAACAGCAAAGTGCTTTGCACAGGCGGCTGTTTTCAGGACCTTGTTTGAACCCTGAAGACCTTTGACATAAGCTTTTCCGTTCTCCGCTGTGAGGAAAGGATCCTCACCGTATGTCTCGTGACCTCTGCCCCAGCGGGGATCACGGAATATGTTGATGTTCGGAGCCCAGAGAGTCAGACCCTTGTAGATATCAAAGTCGCCTCTCTTTGAGTACTCGTTATATTTTGCTCTTGCTTCCTCGCTGGTAACTTCGGCAGCTCTGAAAGTAAGATCTGTATCGAACATAGCAGCGAGACCGATTGCCTGAGGGAACATGGTGGCAACACCTGAACGTGCAAGTCCGTGAACGCCCTCATTCCACCAGTTGTACTCGGCAACACCAAGGCGCTCGATAGCAGGAGCATTATATCTCAGCTGAGCTGCCTGCTCCTCAACGGTCATTTCGTCAACCAGTGCTTCTGCACGCTCTTCGGCGCTGAGTGATTCGTCAAGATACTTTTTCATATTTTTATATCCTCCATTTTCTCAGAATTAGGGTTATTAATATTATAAAATAGTATTAAAATTTTCACAAGTCAATTATTGCTCAAACGAGATACATTATTTGTCTAATACAAAAGCGGCGCACACGAAGGTACGCCGCTTTCGGTATAGAGAAGGAAGAGGTATATGTAAAGCAAATCAGAAAAGATTTTATGTTAATATATCTGCATTTTTGACTAAATGTGTCATACATTAGCATCGGTCTAAGCAGTTGTGCTGTTGCTCTGCTTCATGTTCCTGCGAGTACGGGTCTGGCTGTCGGTACTGTCACCGTTTGATCTCTTGAAGTTGCCCTTTTTGAAATCCTCGGGCATATTCTCGGGATCAAAGTTGTCGGGGATCTTGCTCTTATCAAAACCCTCGGGCAGGTTGTCGGGATCGAAATTTCCGGGCATTTTGTCTTTGTCAAAGCCCTCGGGCAGATTTTCCGGATCAAAGTTTTCAGGATCAAATCCTTCGGGAGGTGTCATATCACCGTTTCTGCCGAAGGACTTACCTTGCCCCCCCGGGAAACCACCCCCGTTCCTGCCGCCGCCCATCATCATGGGAGTGGGTATCTCATCGACTTCTTCACCGTTTATGATGATCTTTCCGCCATTGAATTCAGCCTTGTCATCGTAGTCAAAGGACTCGGAGGATCCATTCAGATCGGAAGTGATATCTATGGTACCGCCGTTGACATATACGCTTCCGTTTATATCTATGGCGTCTGTGTCATTGCCTTTCATAGTGATCTTGAGTGTGCCGCCGTTCATTTCAAAGGCGGGTTTTCCTACAGAATTGCTCTTCTGAGAACCGTTCACACCGTCATCGGATGCATTGACGGTGATCTCACCGCCGTTGATGATGACGCGGGTGCCTTCGATACCTTCTGCCGAACTGAGTTCCAGCGTACCGCCGTCTATCTGTGCGATAGTTGTTGCCTGTACGGAATCACTCTTGGCTGTGATCTTGAAGCTGCCGCCTGCAATGTAGATGTATCCTACGGTATCGTCATCATCGTTCTCTGCGTGGAGACCGTCCTTAGAAGAATTGATCTCGAAGGTACCGTCTGCAACTGCAATGGAATCATGTGCTTCGACAGCGTCCTTCTCGGAAGTGATCTTATATGTGCCGCCTGTGAACTTCACATCATCCTTGCCAGAGATGCCGTTAGCTTTGGCTGATGTGATCTCCAGAGTACCCTTGCCGTTGAATACGATATCATCCTTTGAGAATATAACGGCATCGGTGTTGGTCTCGCCGTCTGCTTTGAAGTCGCCGCTGACTGAAAGTGTATTCACAGTATCGGTCGTGGTAACAAATACCTTGTCAGCTGATGTAACATAAATGGCAGGAAAGTCATCGTTCTCGATCTTGACACCGTCAAGCACCAGCTGGATCTTAGCGTCATTGCCGGCCTCTATTCTGACCGTGCAGTTCTTTGCGTCGCCCGAAAGTACGTATACGCCCTCTTCGGTGATGTTAAGGGTCTCACCGTCCTTTACAGTGAGCTGCTTTGCTCCGTCAAGATCAGCTTCCTGTTTCAAATCCCTGTTGGAGAAAATATCGGAAGTGTCGAGCTTTTCTACAGAGGTTGATGAACCCGACACACTTCCGTTTGAGGTCTTCTCATTAGTGTCTTTGGCTTCTTTTCCCTCAGCGGTCTCGCTGACGCTGCTGTCGCTGCCTGCGGCAGAAGTCTCCTGAGAAACAGAGCATCCCGCTGCCGATAAACATATCATAATTGATGCCAGTAATGCTGCGATTTTTGTCATTTTCATAGTGATCTCCTCTTTCTGTAGTGGTTTGTATTTCGGTGGGTTGTTTTCCTTTGTTGTATTCATTATATTCTGCCGGACTTAAATCTACTTTAAACCTGTGTGAAAAAAAGATGAAATGTTTTTCATCTAATAATATTAAACATTCGTTGACATATGAAAGAGAATGTGGTATAATTATTTAGAAGAATTCTAAGGAAAGGGGTGTATTTATTGAACCGTAAGTGTATCGAGATCCTTGCAGAGTTCGTGAATAAAGCTTCCAAAGTAAGCAGTAAGCCCGAGCTCGACTGCCTTAAAAAAGAATATACCGAAAAGCTCAGCAACAGGGAAACGATCCCTGAATTCAATATTCTTTCGGAAGAGATCTTTTCACTTTGCAGTTCACTTGTCTCCGAAAGACAGAACCGTGCATGTTCCGATCAGCTGACAGAATTGTCGCTTGAAGAACACCTCGAACTTGAACAGGTTGACCGTATCATCGATGATAATCTCTTGCTGTATCACTTCCAGCCTATCGTCAGTGCTTCGGACGGTTCCATCTTTTCCTATGAAGCACTTATGCGCCCCGTAGGTATCCCCCTTCTGAGTCCTTACCATATCCTTAAGTATGCCGCCCTGACGGGAAGACTTCGTGAGATCGAAAAGGCTACATTTATGAATGTTCTTACGATGGTGGACGAGAAAAGGGATATTTTCAATAACAGACCTGTTTTTATTAACAGTATCCCCAATATACTTCTTGAAGGTGACGATCTCGAAAAGGTCGATATGCTTCTGGCGAGAAATGCAGATAACGTCGTGGTGGAAATGACCGAGCAGGCTGTCCCCGACGAGGAAATGCTTCAGATGATCAAGGAACGCTACAGCAGCCTTAATATCCGTATCGCCATTGATGACTACGGCACGGGATATTCCAATATAAAAAATCTGCTCGACTATATGCCCAATTTCGTGAAGATAGACCGTTCGCTGCTGAGCAATATACATAACAGCTCCAAGAAGAGACACTTCGTCCGCGATATAGTAGAGTTCTGTCACGATAACGGGATCATGGCTCTTGCCGAGGGCGTTGAAAATTCCGAGGAACTGAGGGCTGTCATACTTCTTAACGTTGACCTTATCCAGGGATTTTATACTGCTAAGCCTGCGCCTGTCCCGATAGATGTCATTGATGAAGATGTCAGACAGGAAATACTGAGATGCCGTTCAGAACTGATATACGGTACCTCCAGTAAGCAGTATGTGGCTGCCGCAGACGAGAGGATCCCTCTTGATATGCTGGTGCGAGACGGTTTTTCCAGCGTGCTCGTAGGCCGTGATCTCTGCGAAGGAGCAAGAGTTACCGTAACGGGTTCGCTGATAACCGATTCTGCTATCAAGATACAGATAGACCGCGGCTTCAAAGGTACACTTGTACTTGAACAGGTCAAGATATGCAGCGTTGACAGGGCAGACTGTATCGAGCTCGGCGCTGATTCGGAACTGAACCTTGAACTTTGCGGCGAGAATTATCTATTTGGCAGAGGCATTTTCGTTCCCGAGACTGCCGCCTTGACAATGACGGGCGAAGGCTCTCTCAGGATAGAACTCAATGAGTCCGATTATTACGGCATCGGTGCCGATACCCTTTCAAAACACGGAAAGCTCACGTTCTCTCACAACAGTATGCTGGAGATAACTGCCAACGGAGAGAGCGGCGTGGCGATAGGTTCTGGCAAGGGCGGAGATATAGTCATAAACAGCGGCAAGTATTCTCTCTCCCTTATCGGAAAGCATGCGGTGGGCTTCGGCTCCCTTGAGGGATATACAAAGATCGACATATTCAATTGTGACCTTGAGACCAGGATCTCGGGAGCAATGGCGGTATCGCTGGGTTCGCTTAACGGTTCCTGCGAGGTAACTCTGATCAGATCAAGCTACAGGTGCAGGATGTCAGGCCCCAGATCAGTCGGTATCGGATGCTGCGGTACGGGAACGGCAGGCGTTGCCATAGATTATGCAAATGTCGATCTCGATATAAACGGCAGTGCGTTCTGTGACCTCGGCTCCTTTGAAGGCGACAGTGAGATCCTTGTGTCAAGAGCGTCACTGGTGATAAAGGGCGAAGGTTCTCAGACACTCTCCTTCGGAAGCTGTGACGGCAACGGCAGCGTCAAACTTGTCCATGCCGATGTTGAGATCGATATCAGCAGTAAATATAATGTCTATACTTTCTGCGATAACCTGATCTTTGACGGCGGAAGACTGCTGGCTAAAGTCAACGGCAAAGCTGTCGAATTAAACTGATATCTGATGCGGCGCGGAGGAATACATACCTCTGCGCCGTTTGCTGTCTCTAATTGCGTATTGTGTAAGGTTGACAAAACGTTCTTATTATTGTATAATTTTATTAATTTGATCTGACCGTATCTCGGAATAGGGGTGATCGCTTGGAACTGATAATCATTATTGTGATGCTCGTCGCACTCGTGTATCTGCTTGGAGTCGAATTGATCTTCATACTTCAGATACTTCTCGGTATGATGCTAGTTGCTATGGTGCTCACTTCGCTGTTCTTTTTCTGGGTCGGTATCACGTTTATTGGATCTGAACGGAAAAAAGTCAGGTTTGACCGTATAGATAAGGCAGAGAAATCATATTTTCCCACAGCAGTGTATGTTTCGGGGGATAAGGAATTCAGAAATGCTTTCCCCAGCGAGATGATGCTCAGAGGTCTGCTTTACAAAAATGAGAAAACGACGACCGTAAGAGTCACGAAGCACGGCAAGGTCTACGATATCTATTCCCGTATCACGGTCCTGCTCGGAATGATACTTGCACCGCTTTCGGTGATCGGGATGACGTTGTGGTTCTCCTGGTCAAATGTATTCTATTTATGATAAAACATGAATGAAAGGAGCGGCTATGAACGAGATTAAGAGAGCAATGAAACTCTCGTTGATATTCGGCCTCATAAGTGCGGTCATAGTACCGCTCATGTATGAATGTTATGCAAATATATCACGCGGCGCGGCACTTGCCGTAATAGCTGTGTGGGCTTCCTTTATGGGATTCAAACTCTCTGCACTGACCCTGCGTTCTGCGATGCTTGCGGCTTCTGCCGTTCTCGCTTATACACTCGGCTTCGGACTGGTTGCATTTGTTATTATCCATCCGGCAGCGATCTCGGTGCTCGAAAGCAATTCCAAGTATTTTTACCTGACATTCAGCGACAGCCTGATGTTCGTTATCAGCGCATTTTTCGCAATGCTTCTTATCTACGCAGTATGCATTGTGATAAAAGCCGCAAGGTATGCTTTCGCTCATATCAAAAGCAACGGTGAGCGCGTGGAAGCATATATCGACAATGCATTCAAGGACGGTGACAGTCAATGACAGGTATCTACATACACGTTCCGTTCTGTAAAAGAAAATGCCCTTACTGTGCCTTCTATTCTGTCGCCGAGAACGACACTCTGATAGAAGGCTATATGTCTGCCCTGAAAAGGGACATATCAAGGTATGAGCGTGATGTCACAGCTGATACCGTCTATTTCGGCGGAGGTACACCCTCTCTGCTCGGCGCTGACAGGATAAAGGATATACTTGAAACAGTTCATAAGGCTTTTGTCATTCACAACGCGGAGATCACTCTCGAATGTAATCCCTGTACAGTTGATAAGAATGAGCTTTCCGGGCTTATTTCAGCAGGTGTGAACAGGCTCTCGGTGGGGGTGCAGTCACTTGATGACAAGGAACTGGCCTTCCTCGGCAGGCTCCACGATGCTCAGAGAGCAAGACAGGTCATCTCTGATGCCGTCAAGGCCGGGTTTGAAAATGTATCCGCAGACCTTATGATCGGTATAAAGGGACAGACTAAAGAGAGCTTGAAAAGAACAGTTTCTCAGCTCCATGACCTCGGTGTCTCTCATATATCGGCTTATATGATAAAAGCTGAACATGGCACTCCCTTTGACAGCGAAAAATACCTCTCGCAGCTTATGGATGACGACAGCAGTGCCGAACTCTATCTCGCACTTGACGAAGTTTGCCGAAATTTCGGCTTTGAACGGTACGAGATATCAAACTTTGCCAGAAAGGGTTTTGAAAGCAGACATAATCTCAAATACTGGAAACTGGAAGAGTATATAGGCTTCGGACCTTCCGCTCATTCCTATGTGGGAGGAAAACGCCTTTACACCGAGCCGTCCGTTGAAAGATATATCTCTGCCGATGCGCCGGAACTCAAAGTAAGCGATGACGCTCCCGATCCCGCCGAGGAGTATGTTATGCTGGGGTTAAGGCTCAGAGAGGGAATAGACCTCGCTAAGGCTGTCAGCCTCGGTATGACAGAGTCTCAGAGAAGCAGAGCAGAGCGTTTTGCGGAGCAGTGCAGCAAAAGCGGATTGTGTGTGTATTCGGACGGAAATATAAGGCTGACCGCAAAGGGAATGCTTGTCTCAAACAGTATCATTACGGGTTTGCTTTCGTAGTCAATGTCGCCAAAAATAAATGTTGATTGTTGTGCAACCATACAATTAATCGGACAGCTTGTTGAATAATGAACAGAAAAGTGATAAAATAATAAAGGTTATATTCTGACCGAATTTTGTAAAGCGGTGAAATTGATTATGAAGAAATTTTTTGCTTCAGCCCTCGCTGCATTGATGGCTCTTTCGGCTGCGGGCTGCTCGGATAAAGAGGAAAAACAACAGATCGAGGTGCCTATATATGAGGCTACAGCTATGACCTACAGTACGGCCAAGTCTGAGATCTCTTCGATCTCTCAGAGATATATCATGGACGGAAAGTACACCAATCCCTATTCCGTCCCTGTAAAGTTCTCTGCTTCCGGACAGATCAAGGATGTCCTTGTATCTTCCACTCAGGAGGTCAAGAAAGGCGATATCATCTGCACACTCTTTACTGATGATATAGATTCCAAGATCGAGGATAAAAAAGCTTACGTCGATCAGGCTCAGAAGACGTACAGCAAGCTCCTTGCTGCATATAACGGCACCAATATCTATGAGTGCGAAAAAGCCCGTGTCGAACTGGAGATAGAGCAGTTCGAGTACGATGAGCTCGTAAAGAGCAAAGAGAAGTACAACGTATATGCTCCCTGTGACGGACTGTACAAAGCTGCCACTAATAACTGGGGCGTAAAACTCGATAAGTTTGTCAATGTCAACCAGGGTACAGTCATCGGTAGCGTTACCGATAATTCCGAGAGCTTTATTACCTGCATTATGCGTGAGCAGCCGCTCCAGAATGTAAACTTCGGTACACACGTTGAGATCACTCAGGGCGAGAAGACTTCCGCGGGTATCGTGGTCGATATAATCAAAGAGAACAGAGACTATACATATGTTATCCGTCCCGATGAGGGCGCCGAGTTCATGAAGATCGGTGAGATGAAGATATACTTTAATATCTATTCGAGAAACGATGTCGTTGTCGTTCCCACAAAGGCAGTGAAGACTGTCGGACAGCGTAAGTTCGTAAATCTGCTCATTGACGGCGTAAAGATCGAACAGGATGTTGAAACAGGTATCGTTGACGGTAACAATACCGAGATCGTCGGCGGACTTATCGGCGGCGAAGAACTGATCCTGAACTGACAGATATAACAGATCCGTTCTGAGCGGATCCCTATGTGTTGAATTTAAGCTTCGTTGGCTTTAAGGAGGATTTCTTTTGAAAGAAGTATTGAATAATAAATGGGTCAAGTGGTGTATGGCGATATTCAGCCTTTCCTATTTTGCTCTTATCGTTATGCTGACTTATGCGACATTTATTTATAAACTTGAATTCAAAGATGGTATGAGAGCACCGTTCCTGTTCCTTTACGGTATAGGAAGCCTGGTTTATCTCGTGCTTTCCATATTGACAAGAGACCTTATCCTTACAAGGATAATCAGTATTGTGTCCATGCCCGTCGTGTTCATGCTCATACTGCTGAATATGTACAACTGGGTTCTCATTGTTCCGCCGTTTGCCGTTGCCATCATACTCTTCTTTGTGGCAGATACCTCGGAACATATCAAGGTCATCCTCGGTACTGTATACCTGCTGATGTATGTGCTCGGTATAGTGGCGTATTTCGTGCTGAATATGCTGCTCAGCGGCAGTGCAGTCGAGACTGAACTCAATCTCGACCTCGATCCCAACGGAGATGTTTTTCCGATCTATTCATCGCAGATCAAAAAGATCAGTGATGTCACCGATGAAGCAAACTGCATCTCTCCCGACGGCGAGTACAAGTTCTACCTTGTTGATGTCAGCGACAGCGATAAGGGCGCCGTTAAGATCTATGTGGTTCCTGCAAATCAGGATATAGACCTCAAGTTCTTCACCCTCAAGCAGCAGGGCATCAAGAAGACCATCACCAAGAACGGTACAAGAGGTGTTGTTCCTTCGGTAGGCTGGATCGTAGAACAGGATACTCCAGACAGTGCTCCCTATCTTTCGGTAATGTATCAGCTCACCGATAAGGACGAACCCAAGATAATGAAGATCAGGAATATGCCCGAAAAGAACTACTGGGGATTCCTCGGTATCTCGTAAGAACAGTTCAGCTCCGCAGATAAGTCTCTGCGGAGCTTTTTGCATATTATATGAGTTTCGGGTAATAATAGGACTGCCGTATGTTTTTTCAGATCAGCGGTATATCCTATTTCCTGAAAGGAGAGATCATAATGACTAAGTGGATAACAGGTCTCCTCAGTGCAGTGGCTGTGTCGGCGATGCTCGCATCCTGTTCGGGCAATGTCTCGGACAGCAGCAGAGAAGACGGAGATGTGACAACAACTACCACTACAACAAGACGTTCCGAAACGGTAACAAGTACCGGGACAGACAGCGAACCTCTGATGTCGAAGGTCGAGAGCAAGGCTGATCAGCTCGGAGAAGATGTCGCTGACGGTATCGATGCAACTCTTTCAACTGCCGGGGATGTCGCAGACGATATTCTGCGCTGAGACAAGTCTGAGGCACTTTCGGTTATGACCGGGAGTGCCTGAATTTTTGTGAGATCATACAAAAATACTGACCAACGGTCACTTTTTCGCCAAACCCTCTTGACACGGTCTGCATTTTGATATATAATCATATCGAAAACTGACCAACGGTCATTATTTGCAAATGAAACAAAGTACTGAGTGTTGAAATAAATTGTGCAAAACGTAAAAAATCATCAGACGATGTATATACCCCTTTTCTTTTGAACCCGAAAATGTTATAATAACTATAATTGGGCTAAAAATGTGCAGTTTGACCGACAGTGAGGGATGAAAATGAGCTCCGTGCCAGATAATCAGTCTCGCAGCAGCGCAGATCTTATGCCGCTGGTCGGTAAACTTTCCAAGGCGATGACTGCCGCAAGCCTGATCTGTTTTCTCTTTACCCTGATATGGGGCTTCGAGTGGAGAAACCTTATAGGGTTCGCAGTCGGAGGTGCAAATGCCTGCGCAGGAATGTGGTATCTCGCCGTGACCTGCGAAAAAGCCGTCGAGTGTGACCAGAAAAGAGCAAAAAGAATGATGCTCACCTGTTACAGCGTCAGGCTCGCTGTGCTGACAGCGCTTTGCGCCGCAGGTTTTTTCACGGGAATGATAAGCGTTGTGGGCGTGATCGTCCCGCAGCTTTTCCCGAGGATACTGCTTACCTTCGATAAGCTCCTCGGTATAAACTATTTTTGATCTGAAAGGATAACCTTTATGGACGGTATTGGACAGGGTCCTCGTGTCGCGTTCACATTGCCGATCTTCGGCGGTATTGAAATAACCGAGACCATAGTTATTGGCTGGCTGATAATCGCTGCGGTATTTCTGATATGCCGCTACCTGACAAGCAGTCTCGAAAAAGTGCCTACCAAAAAACGGCAGATAATAGCCGAGATGTTCGTCGGCTTCGTTAATAATATGGTCGAAACGACTATGGGCAAAAAGTGGAAGCATTATGCTCCTTACATAGCTACCATACTCGTTTATGCCGTGCTCGGAGCACTCGTCTCACTGCTGGGTCTGAGATCTATGACCGCAGACTTTAATGTCACACTGACATGGGCACTGATGACATTTGTGCTTATCACCTATTATAAGATCAGGTCGGGCGGCGTGCTCGGTTACTGTAAGGGATTTACCTCTCCCTTCGCTGTGATGCTCCCGCTTAACCTCCTCAGCGAGATCGCTACCCCGCTTTCGATGGCTTTCCGTATGTTCGGTAATATCTCGGGCGGTGCGGTTATTACATCTCTGCTGTACAGCGCCCTTGCAGCTCTCTCAAAACTCTGTCATGTGGCGTTTGAGTTCGGAGGTATCGGCGTCAACCTGATGCAGCTGTTCATCCCTGCGGTGCTGTCGATCTACTTCGACCTCTTCTCGGGATGCATACAGGCTTATATCTTCGCTACACTGACTATGGTCTACGTCTCGGGTGCGGATGATTCCCCCGATGAGACGGAAGCTCCCGCAGCAAGCTGATCTCCGGACAGTTCACAGTCCGCTGATAATAAATGACAATCGTAAAATAATATTTGGAGGAATATATTATGTTGACAGAAAAAGCATTCGTACTCGGTTGTTCGGCGATAGGCGCAGGCCTTGCAATGATCGCAGGTATCGGACCCGGTATCGGTGAAGGTTACGCAGTAGGTAAGACAATCGAGTCCATCGCAAGACAGCCTGAGGCTAAGGGCGACTGCACCAGAACAATGTTCATCGGTGTTGCTATGGCAGAGTCCACAGGTATCTATGCCTTCGTAGTAGCACTTATCCTTATGTTCGCTAATCCGTTTATCGGCAAGCTGTAAGCTTATAAACGATATAACGGACAGGAGGGAAAGAGATAAATGATACAGGCAAAGGTAACGGAATTCCTTACTATAGATCCTGCTACTATACTGCTTACTCTTGCAAATACTCTCATTCTCTTCTTTGTACTGAAGCATTTTCTTTTCGATAAGGTCAATAAAGTCATAGATGACAGACAGAGCGAGATCTCCGAGAGCTACCGCAATGCCGATGAGGCACAGCGTAAGGCTGAAAGCCTTGCAGCAGAGTATGACGAGAAGATCAGCAAGGCCAAGGATGAGGGCGCGGAGATCGTCCGTGCAGCTACAATCAAGGCCCAGCAGCGTTCCGATGAGATCATCGCTGAGGCTAAGACCGAGGCTAAGAGCATCGTTGATAATGCCAACGATGAGATCGAGCGCGAAAAGAAGATCGCTGTAAATCAGATCAAGGACGAGATAACCGAGATCGCTCTCTCAGCAGCTTCAGCTGTTGCCGAGAAAGAGATCGGCAGAGAGGAAAACGAAAAGCTTATCGAGAGCTTTATCAACAGCGTGGGTGAACAGTGATGGCAGAGAGCTTGAAAAATGTTTACGCCGAGGCTGTGTTCGAGCTCTGCAACGAGCAGGGGATAACTGCTCAGGCAGCAGAGGAGCTCGAAGGCGTCGGAGAAGTCTTCTCGCAGAATGAGGACTTCGTTAAGGTGCTGAGATCGCCCCTTGTTGCAGATGATGAGAAGAAAGAACTCATAAAGAGTGCTTTCGGCGGCAAAGTGTGCGATACGGTCTATGATTTCATATGCCTCGCAGTCGATAAGGACAGGGCAGGCTTCGTTCCGCAGATTTGCGAAGAGTTCAAAAAGCTTTACTATAAACAGCAGGGCATCCTCGAGGTCAGCGTCATAACCGCTATGCCTATAAGCGAGGAGCTTCAGGCTAAACTCAAAGCCAAGCTTGAACAGATGCTGGAAAAGAAGATCATTATGAAGCTTTCGGTGGATAAGTCGCTCATCGGCGGTATTGTCGTCAGATATGAGGGAGCCGAACTCGATTCCAGTGTGAAGGGCAGACTTGACAGACTGAGATCGCAGATAGACAGCATCATAGCATAAAGATACGAAAGGGAAGGACTATACATGAAATTACGTCCCGATGAAATAACAGGCATAATCAAACAGCAGATCAAGGATTATCGCCAGAAGATCGAGCTTGCCGATACGGGTACGGTCGTTACCGTCGGCGACGGCATCGCAAGAGTCCACGGACTTGAAAGATGTATGTCGGGCGAGCTCATCGAATTTGAAAATAAAACAATGGGTATGGCGCTCAACCTCGAACAGGATTTCGTGGGTGCCGTTCTCCTCGGTACCGATGACGGTATCAAGGAGGGAAGTTCGGTCAAGAGAACAGGCAAGATCGTTTCCGTGCCTGTAGGTGATGCTCTCATGGGCAGAGTTGTAAATGCCCTCGGCCAGCCTATCGACGGAAAAGGCGCTGTCCTTACCGATGAAACAAGACCTATCGAGAGCCCCGCTTACGGTATTATCACCAGACAGTCCGTAAACCGCCCTCTCCAGACAGGTATCAAGGCTATCGACTCCATGATCCCTATCGGCAGAGGTCAGCGTGAGCTTATCATCGGCGACAGACAGACCGGTAAGACCGCTATCGCCCTCGATACTATCATCAACCAGAAGGGCAAGAACGTCATCTGTATCTATGTCGCTATCGGTCAGAAGAGATCAACAGTTGCTAACGTGGTAGATACCCTCGAAAAAGCAGGCGCTATGGAGTATTCCATCGTGGTATCGGCTACCGCATCGGAAATGGCACCTCTCCAGTACATAGCTCCCTATTCGGGCGTTGCTATGGCAGAACATTTCATGCTCCAGGGCAAGGATGTGCTCTGCGTCTATGATGACCTCTCCAAGCACGCAGTGGCTTACAGAACTATGTCTCTGCTGCTTAAAAGACCTACAGGCCGTGAGGCTTACCCCGGAGACGTTTTCTATCTCCATTCAAGACTCCTTGAGCGTGCCTGCAACCTGAATAAGGATTACGGCGGAGGATCCATCACAGCACTGCCTATCATCGAGACTCAGGCAGGCGATGTTTCCGCTTATATACCTACAAATGTTATTTCGATCACCGACGGTCAGATTTTCCTTGAATCGGAACTCTTCTTTGCAGGCGTAAGACCTGCCGTTAACCCCGGTATCTCGGTGTCCCGTGTCGGCGGTTCGGCTCAGATCAAGGCTATGAAGAAGGTATCCGGTTCTCTGAAACTGCTGTATTCTCAGTACAGAGAATTGCAGGCATTCTCGCAGTTCGGCTCCGATCTTGATAAGGATACCAAGGACAGACTGGCTCAGGGCGAGCGTATCGTTGAAGTCCTCAAGCAGAACAGAAATTCTCCTCTGCCTGTCGAGCATCAGGTCGTTATCATCTATGCAGTAGTAAACAACTACCTGAAAAAGATCGCTGTCGAGGATGTCAAGGACTTTGAACATGATCTTTTCGACTATGTCGAGTCAGCTCATCCCGATGTCTGCGGCAATATCAGAAGCACGGGCGAACTCTCCAAGGAGACAGAGGCCGAGCTGAAAGACGCACTCAAAGAGTTCGTTGATAAGTATCTCCAGATAAAATAAGGAGGTGTGATGCCGCTTCACGCGGCAGTCTATGGCAACAGCTAATATGAAAGACGTTAAGCGGCGCATCAAGAGCGTTGAGAGCACGATGCAGATCACCAAGGCTATGCAGCTCGTCGCTTCCTCCAAGCTCAGACGTGCCAAGGAGCGTGCGCTGGCGGCTCAGCCGTTCTTCGCTTCACTCTATGACACTATGAGCGATATCTCCAATGATCCCGCTTTTTCGTCAATATATACCAAGAAGAAAGTCCTGCGTTCCACATTGTTCGTGGTCATAGCAGGTGACAGAGGCCTCGCAGGAGGTTTCAACTCGAATGTGCTGAAACTTGCTGCCCAGCAGATCAAGGAACTTACCGATAAGAAGGAAAAGGTCTCGGTAATCGCTGTGGGCAGAAAAGCCGTCGAGTTCTGTGATAAAAGAGGTTTCGATGTCGTGGGCAGGTTCCCTCAGGTGGCTGAGAGCCTCAGCATACTCGATGCCGAGGATATCGCGGATGAGATCATCGAAAACTTCCGCTGCGGTTATTACGATCAGGTCAATATGATCTATACCACTTTCGTTTCGGCTCTTACTCAGACACCTGTGGCAGTATCCGTGCTGCCTATAACAGATATTTCAACAGGTCTGAAACAGAAATCCCTGATCGAGTATGACCCGTCTCCCGAAGAAGTATTCGACGGACTTATCCCTCAGTATCTGACAGGTCTGATCTTTGCGGCAGTGGTCGATTCCTTTGCTTCGGAACAGGCTGCAAGACGTACCGCTATGGAGTCTGCCAGCGATAACGCCGAGGAAATGATAAATAACCTCTCGCTGCTTTATAACAGAGCAAGACAGGCACAGATCACGCAGGAACTTACCGAGATAAGCTCGGCATCACTCAGAGATGAATAAGATCCTTACTTAAAGGAAGGAATGAATTTATAAATGGCAGAACTTAACAAAGGCAAGGTCGTCCAGATAGTCGGCGCGGTTGTCGATATCCGCTTTGAAAAAGACCATCTTCCCAAGCTTCTTAACGCTGTTGAGATCGAACTCAACGGTCAGAAGCTTACCGTTGAGGTGGCTCAGCATATCGGTGACGATGTTGTAAGATGTATCGCTATGAGTTCAACAGACGGACTTGTAAGAGGCACAGAGGCTGTCGATACCGGCAGAGCCATCAGTGTACCTGTCGGCAAGGAGACTCTTTCGAGAATGTTCAATCTGCTCGGTGAGCCCGTAGATAATAAGCCCGATCCCGATACCAAAGAGCGTTGGCCTATCCACCGCGAGCCCCCCTCCTATGAGGAGCAGAAGGCTTCCAATGAGGTGCTTGAAACAGGTATCAAGGTTGTTGACTTGATAGCTCCTTACCTCAAGGGCGGTAAGATCGGCCTCTTCGGAGGCGCAGGCGTCGGTAAGACGGTGCTTATCATGGAGCTTATCAATAATATTGCCAAGCAGCACGGCGGTATCTCCGTATTCACAGGCGTTGGCGAGCGTACCCGTGAAGGCAATGACCTTTACAATGAAATGATCGAGTCCGGAGTTATCGACAAGACCGTCTTAGTGTACGGTCAGATGAATGAGCCCCCCGGAGCAAGAATGAGAGTCGGCCTTTCGGGTCTGACTATGGCAGAGTATTTCCGTGATGTAGAGGGTCAGGACGTTCTTCTCTTCATAGATAATATTTTCCGTTTCACTCAGGCAGGCTCCGAAGTTTCCGCTCTGCTCGGACGTATGCCGTCAGCTGTTGGTTATCAGCCTACACTGGCAACCGAGATGGGTGCTCTCCAGGAGCGTATCACTTCTACCAAGAAGGGTTCCATCACATCCGTACAGGCTGTTTATGTTCCTGCCGATGACCTTACCGACCCCGCTCCTGCTACTACATTCGCTCACCTCGATGCTACCACCGTTCTTTCGAGAAGCATCGCATCTCTCGGTATCTATCCTGCTGTTGACCCGCTGGAGTCCAACTCGCGTATTCTTACCCCCGAGATCGTAGGCTCCGAGCATTATCAGGTAGCAAGAGACGTTCAGTCCATCCTCCAGAGATATAAGGAACTTCAGGATATCATTGCTATCATGGGTATGGATGAGCTCTCCGATGAGGATAAACTTACTGTAAGCCGTGCAAGAAAGATCCAGAGATTCCTCTCGCAGCCTTTCTCTGTCGCAGAGCAGTTCACAGGTATGCAGGGCAAGTATGTGCCTATCAAAGAGACGATCCGAGGCTTCAGAGAGATCATTGAGGGTAAGCATGACGATCTTCCCGAGAGTGCGTTCCTGTTCGTCGGCACCATAGATGAGGCTGTCGAGAAAGCCAAAGCCTCCGAAGAAGAATGATCCGTTCCTGACTGAGAGGTGTATACATGACAACTTTCAAACTGAAGATCATTACACCCGAGAAGATATTCTATGACGGTGAAGCCGCTCAGCTGATCGCTAAAACTGCGGCAGGTAATATAGGTATCCTGGCAGGACATACACCTTATGTCGCCAATATAGTCCCGTCTCCGCTGAAGATCTCCGAGAACGGCACTGATTTCCGTGTCGCCGCCGTATCGTCTGGAGTAGTAAAGGTGGAGAACAATGTAGTCACCGTAGTGACCACCGCAGTGGAATGGGCTGAGGATATCGATGTTGCAAGAGCTCAGCTGTCCAAGGAGCGTGCAGAACGTGAGTTAGCTGCCAAGGCAGGCGACAAGGAGTTCCGCCACGCCGAACAGCGCCTGAAACGTGCGATAAACCGTATTTCCGTCTCGGGAAAGTAAAGTGATAATAAAGCCAATGCCGTATCTGTTTTCACGGCTTGGCTTTGTTTGCTAAATAGGGGAACACAGGATTTAAATGAAAAGCAGGGGAGTATATTGAAACTGTTTCTTGTGGTTGATCTTCAAAAGGATCGGGCTGAGAACGTCCTCAGTGCAGATGACGCGGACAGGCTTGATGAAAAGATCGCAAAACGTATCCGCAGCTGCCGCTATGACGGCACTGATGTTGCCTTTACTGTCGACACACGCTTTGGCAGAGAACTCTTGGGCAGGAGTGCAAAACAGAAACTGATGTGCGATATGGTCTTTTACAAAAATGAAGACGTGTCACATGATCTGGCTGAATACCTCAGGCAGAAGGAGTATTCCGTAGTCGAGATCAGCGGTCTGGTGTTTGACGGCGCTGTTTCGGCTAATGCTGAGATGATAAGCAAAATACTTCCGAGAGCAGAGATCATCATTGACAAAGAACTCACAAACTGATTTGAGATAAGACAGGATATGTATTATCCTGCATCCGTAAACGTATAGTAATACGGGTGATCTTTGTGCTTGAATGGAAGATAGGCAGGCTGTACCTGCGGTTTACTTTCTCTTTTTTTGCTGTCTTCGGACTTGTCTGTGCTGTCGCCGGTTCCGTGCAGGTAAGGCTCTGCCTGATACTTATATGTTCCCTGATGCATGAAACGGGTCATATTGCAGCAATGTATATTTTTGGTATCCGACCCGAGAGCCTTACTTTCTGCGGTGGGGGCATAAGCCTTTCCGAGAACGCCCTCAGATGCTCGGTACCCAAACGTGCAGTGATACTGCTTTCGGGGTGCTTTGTGGATCTTGTATCCGCCGCTGTGAGTATTCTCCTTGGGCATAAGGGGATGTTCGCTGCGGTGCATATCATACTCGGTGTGTTCAATCTTCTGCCTTTCAGATATTTTGACGGCGGCAGGCTCTATACTGAGCTTACGGGTAAGGAACCCTCTCTGCTTATGAAAGCAGCAGCTATGCTGCTTCTGGGGATCATCGCTTCAGTCTCGCTGCTTCACGGGAATATACCACTTTCGCTGATCGTAACAGCAGCCGTGCTTATTGCTGACGGCTGAGAAAACGGAGGATAATCGTGGAAGAAATAAAAAACAAAGTTGAACAGCTGCTTCTTAAAACTCAGAAACCCGCAAGATATATCGGCGGTGAACACGGCAGTGTTATCAAGGATAAAACCAAAGTCGATGTGAGGTTCGCTTTCTGTTTTCCCGATGTCTACGATGTCGGGATGTCTCACCTCGGTATGAAGATACTCTACGGTCTGAAAAACGCTGTTCCAAATTATTGGTGTGAGCGCGTATTCATGCCCGAAAAGGACTTCGAGGCTCTTATGAGAGAAAACAATATCCCTCTCTATGCCCTTGAAAGCCTTGATCCCATAAAGGATTTTGACTTCATAGGTTTCACCTTGCAGTATGAGCTCTCTTTTACTAACGTGCTTGAAATGCTCGACCTTGCAGGTCTGCCTGTTTATGCCAGGGACAGAAAAGACCTTACGCCGATCGTTGTCGGCGGAGGACCCTGCGTCTGCAACCCCGAGCCTATCGCAGATTTCTTTGACCTCTTTATCCTCGGCGAGGGCGAGGAGGTCAACCTCGAACTTATGCGCCTTTATGAGAAGATGAAACCCAATAATCCCACAAAGACGGAATTCCTGCGCGAAGCTGCGAAGATAGAGGGCATCTATGTTCCGAGTTTCTATGATGTCGCCTACAACGAGGACGGCACCATTGCTGCGATAACCCCAAACGTTCCCGAGGCAAAACCAAAAATCAAAAAGCGTGTCATCTCTGATTTTGACCATGCTTATTATCCCGATACTTTCGTTGTGCCTTTTACCAGTATCGTCCATGACAGAGTTGTCGTTGAGGTGCTGAGAGGATGCATAAGAGGCTGCCGATTCTGTCAGGCAGGCTTTATATACAGACCGTTCAGAGAGAAAAATATCGACACCATAGCAGGCGAAGCCAAGACTCTTTGCGAGCAGACAGGCTATGAGGAGATATCTCTTTCATCGCTGTCTACCAGTGACCATACAAAGATCACTGAACTGCTGACGACCCTTTCCGATTATACCGACGGTGAGAATATCAATCTGTCTCTGCCGTCACTGCGTATAGATACCATGAGCAAGGAGATCGTTGACCGTATTGCTGCCGTAAGAAAAAGCGGCCTGACCTTTGCCCCCGAAGCAGGAACTCAGCGTCTGAGAGATGTCATAAACAAGAATATCACAGAGGACGAAATAATGCGTACCTGCCGCCTTGCTTTCTCCGAGGGATATCAGACCGTAAAACTGTATTTTATGCTCGGTCTGCCCGATGAGACCGATGATGATGTGGCAGGCATTGCAGAACTCGCCGAGAAAGTGGTGGATCTGTATTACCAGACCCCGCGGGAGCAGCGCGGCAAGAGCGTCCAGGTGTCGGTATCCTGTGCGACTTTCGTACCCAAGCCCTTTACTCCCTTTGAGTTCGAGCCTCAGGCTACACCCGAGCAGATCAAGCATAAACAGGGACATCTGCTTGATTGCATAAAGTCAAAAAAGGTAAAGATAAGCTACCATCAGCAGAACGTGTCTGTACTGGAAGGCGTTCTCGCCAGGGGAGACAGAAGACTCTCCGAGGCGATATACTGCGCCTGGAAAAAAGGCTGTACCCTCGACAGCTGGGATGAACACTTCCGCTTTGATCTTTGGCAGGAGGCTTTTGCCGAGTGTAAGACAGATACAGCTTTCTATGCCAACCGCCGCCGTTCCTACGATGAGATCGAACCCTGGTCACACCTTGATTACCTTGTCTCCCACGAGTTCTTCGTAAGAGAAAACAAAAAGGCTCACGAGGCAAAGACCACTCGCAACTGCGCTGAAGGCTGTTCGGGATGCGGTATAAAGAAAGAGTGCGGAGGTGTCTACTGTGGCTGAAATGCTTCAACCCAAAAACCAGAACCTGCGCCTTACAAAATATGAGTACCGCCTTGTGTTTGCCAAGGAGGGAAGAGCACGCTATATCTCCCACCTTGACCTGCTGAGAACCTTTCAGAGAGTTTTCAAGCGTGCAGGTATACCGCTGTGGTATACTCAGGGGTTCAACCCCCATGCCTACCTGATGTTTCCGCTGGCTCTCTCGCTGGGTATAGATTCATCAGTTGAGCTGCTCGATATAGCTCTGACAGAACAGCTCCCCTTTGATGTACTGCGTGACAGAGTCAACGATAAAATGCCCGAGGGTCTGTATATTGTCAGCGCAGGGGAGCCTGTTATGAAACATACGGAGATCGCGGCCGCTGAGTATATTATCCGCCTCGGCTGTAACTGTCCCCCCGAAGAAGCATCAGAAAAACTGAAATGCTTCCTTTCGCAGGAAAAGATCGAAGTCGAGAAACGCTCCAAGAAAAAGGGAGTCAACCTCGTTGATATCAAACCCCATATCACTTTGCTTTCCTCAGCTTGTGAAGACGGTAAACTTGTTATCGGGCTCAGGCTTCCTTCGGGACAGGAATTCAATCTTAATACAAATGTCGTGACGGATGCTTTTGATGCCTATGCAGGCGGTATCATAGATACTGTTTATACAAGACGCACAAAAATTCTTACCAAGAGCGGCGAAAGTTTTATATGACATTTGCTTGAAAATCATGCGATTGTGTGGTATAATATTTAAGCATTTGAATTACCGTCGGCTTGCCGACGAGAGTTAATGCCAACCCCCGTGATCATCGGGACGACATTAAAGCGGATAGTCCTCTGGCTTTGCGGGAGAGATCCTCTCGCCATAAAGTGTATGAACGTCTGAAAATAACAGGAGGTATTTAAAGTGGACGCTTTAAAACTGATCGAAAAAGCAAGTATGAAAGAGAATGCACCCGCAGTTAACGTAGGTGATACCGTTAAGGTTCACGTAAGAATCGCTGAGGGAGACAAGTCGAGGATCCAGATCTTCGAGGGCACCGTTATCGCCAAGAAGCACGGCGGTATCAACGAGACTTTCACTGTTCGTCGTGTAGCTCACGGCTGCGGCATTGAAAGAGTATTCCCCGTTCATTCGCCCGTTGTTGAGAAGGTCGAGATCGTTCGTGCAGGTAAGGTACGCCGCGCTAAGCTGTACTATCTGCGCCAGAGAGTTGGTAAGGCTGCTAAGGTCAAGGAAGCTCTCAAGTAAGACTCAACGAAAAAAGCACTGCTCAGGCGGTGCTTTTTTTATGCCCACAATTTGATCGTGCTATCAGACTGCATAAAAAAATATCTGTACTTTTGGTGAATTTTAAGTTTTTGCTCTTGAAAAATGAGGGAATGTTTGATATAATAAATGAGTATAGATTTTTATTGTGAGGTCAATTGTTATGAGCAATAAAGACAATAAAGAAAAATCAGTCGAGGATCAGATCCTTGCCGAAGAGTATTCTCTTACCGACGATCTTCTCGAATGGTGCGAATCATTCGTGGTCGCAATATTCGTGGTCATCCTCGTTTTTATTTTCCTGCTCCGTATCATCGAGGTCTCGGGCCCTTCAATGAACCCTACGCTCTGGGATAAGGAAAGAGTTATCCTTACTCATATAAACTATTCCCCCGAAAACGGAGATATAATAGTCTGCAATTCAGAAGGACTTGATAAACTGCTGATCAAGAGATGTATCGGGATCGGCGGAGATACCGTTGTTGTAGACTATAATAACGATACCGTTACCGTCAACGGCAAAGTCATAGACGAAAGCTACCGTGCCGAACCGATGCGTGAGATCAGCGGCCTCGATAAGACATATATGACCGAGAGCGGCGTTTATACCTATCATGTGCCCGAGAATACCGTTCTCATTATGGGCGATAACAGAAACCATTCCGCAGACGGAAGATCGTCCTATGTCGGCTTCGTCAAGTATGAGGATATACTCGGTAAGGTAGTGTTCAGGTTCTTCCCCTTCGGGAAAATGGGCACCCTTAAATGAGCGAAAAGGATAAAAAAGCAGCTTTTCTCGATGAGTTCCTCGATCTGCTGGAAGCTGCCGTAGTCGCCGTTTTCGCTTTTATATGCATCTTCTCATTGTTCTTTATCAATGTCACAGTCGATGGGGAAAGCATGGAGACCACCCTTTACAACGGTGACAGACTGATCGCCAGAAAGTTTATGTTTGAACCCGAAAGAGGCGATATAGTCATCATATATTCCGAGAATATGAAAGAAGTCATAGTAAAGCGTGTCATAGGAGTTTCAAATGACAAAGTCGAGATCGACTATTCGGAAAATGCCGTCTATGTCAACGGGGAACGTATCAGCGAGCCTTATCTTCATGAACCTATGATCGAAAGAGACAGCTTCGCCCCTACTTTCAAAGATGCAAATACGGGAAGATATGTCTACCGCGTGCCTTTCGGAAAGTATTTCGTGCTTGGCGATAACCGTAACCATTCTACTGACGGAAGGGTCTTCGGATTTGTCAGTGCCGATGAGATCATCGGCAGAGCTTTTATGAGATACAGTTCCGATAAAGCTTCGGTCGGCTTGCTTAATAAGTAAGAAGGGTGTGCTATGAAGTTACTCAGAGATGCTTCCGAGGATGAAATGATACTCACGTTCCTTAAAGGAGAACTTAAGTCTTCGCGCTTTGGCAATGATGTTAAAAATGCACTTGCTGAGCTCTCTGCTGACGAAAAGCTCATCACTGAGGGCGATCTTTCCAATGATACTCAGAACGAGCTCAGAAAAAAAGCGCTCGGTATCTGCCGCGGCTATCCCGACAGAGAGATCTTTGAGAATTATCCCAAGAATGTAAAATGGTCTTTCGTGCAGTTTGATGCCGAGGACATCGAAAAACTCAGATATATTGATTACGATTACTGGAACGAGCTGTCATCGGATACCTCAAAGCCCACTGATGCAGCCGATAATATAAGAAAAGGCATTACGGTATTCAATGTGCCTAACGATAATTTCTTCAAAGCTGCGGAAGCTATAGGTAAGACTGCTTTTCCGCCTGTCATCGCCCTTAGCTGCGATGATGAAATGCTTATCCTGATCGAGGGGCACGTCAGAGCTACAGCCTATGCCCTCAAAGAGGGAAGTCTGTCGGGGACTTACGGCTATATCGGCAGATGCAGCCGCGAAGACCTGAAAAAGAAAGAACCAAGACTTGTAAAGTGAAGTGATAAAATGAGCACAGAAGCAAATATCCAGTGGTTTCCGGGTCATATGGCGAAGACGCGCAGGATCATGCAGTCCAACCTTAAACTGGTCGATGTCGTTGTCGAGATCACAGATGCAAGGATACCATATTCGAGCCGTAACCCCGAAATGGACAGGCTCGTAGGCTCAAAACCAAGGCTGCTGCTGCTCAATAAGGCTGATTCCGCTGACGAGACAGTTACCTCAATGTGGCTCGATCACTATAAGAGACAGGGAATCGCTGCTATAGCTACCGACTGCCGCAGCGGCAAGAATGTCAGCAGGTTCCAGTCGGCACTTAAAGAGATTATGAAGGATAAGCTCGCCCAGTGGGATGCCCACGGTATGACGGGCAGACCTATAAGACTGATGATAGTGGGTATACCCAATGTGGGTAAAAGTTCATTCATCAACCGCCTCGCAGGCGCTAAACGTGCTAAAGTCGAGGACAGACCGGGCGTTACCAGAGGTAAGCAGTGGGTCTCCCTTGAAGGCGACCTTGAACTCCTCGATATGCCTGGAGTGCTCTGGCCTAAGTTTGAAGATAAGCGCGTCGGAGAAATGCTGGCATTCACAGGCGCAGTCAAGGACGATATCATGGATATGGAGTACCTTGCCTGCCGATTCCTTGAATTCATGAACGCCGAGTACCCCGAACTCATAAAGAGCCGCTACGGCATAGAGACCGATGACATCCCCGAAAATGACGACAGCACAATGGGCTGCGTTCAGGGCTTTGAGATACTTGAACGTATCGGCAGGAAAAGAGGATTCCTCGTTTCGGGCGGAGAGATAAACACCGAGCGTACAGCTATTACCGTTATGGATGAGTTCAGAAGCGGTAAACTCGGTAGACTGTCGCTCGAAAGACCGCGATGAGGTATTGGTATGACACTGAAAGAATTTGACGATGTTTACCGCGATAAGTATAAAAAGATCTGCGGTGTTGATGAGGCTGGCAGAGGTCCCCTCGCAGGTGATGTTTATGCCGCTGCCGTTATCTTTCCCGAGGGAGTTGTCATCGAGGGGATAAACGACAGTAAGAAACTCACCGAGAAAAAGCGCGAAAAACTCTTTGACGAGATCAAGGAAAAGGCGCTTGCCTGGTGTATAGCTACCGCCTCTGTCGAGGAGATAGAGAGAATAAATATTCTTGAAGCTGCAAAACTCGCAATGCAGAGAGCAGTCGCAGGACTTTCTGCTGAACCCGATGTCATACTGATAGACGGCAATATGCCGCCTCGGTTTGAGACGGATAATGAAGCGATAGTCAGCGGCGATGCCAAGTCTCAGGCGATAGCTGCCGCTTCCGTGCTGGCTAAAGTCGCAAGGGACAGATATATGCTGGAACTTGCAAAACAGTACCCTCAGTGGCAGTTTGAAAAGCATAAGGGCTACGGCACAAAGCTCCACTATCAGATGCTCGATCAGTACGGCGAAAGTCCCGTCCACAGACCTAGCTTTCTGAAAAAGTATTACGCCAAAAAGGCGAAGTCAGATGAATAAGCGTGAGATAGGCAATGCAGGCGAGGATATCGTCTGTGCCTTCCTTGAACAGCACGGCTATACCATAAGAGAACGCAATTTTACCGTCAGGGGCGGAGAGATAGATATAATCGCCGCCAAGGACGATATCATCGCTTTCGTTGAGGTCAAGCTCCGTAAAGAGGGCGCAGCCGTCACGGGAGAGGAAGCGGTCAATAAGTCAAAACAACGCTGCCTTATAAACGCCGCAGAGAGATACCTGCTGACATTGCCCGAACCTATGAGCTGCCGCTTCGATGTTGCAGCTGTCGAGCAGAAGAAAAACGGCAGGCTTTCTCTGAAATATTATGTCTCCGCATTCGATGCAAGTAAGTAAACGGCAAGGCCGTTAACCGATATAAGGAAAGGTGAAAAATATGTTCTACAAAAGCACAAGAAACAGCGAAGTCAATGTAACATCTGCTCAGGCCATCGCTCAGGGCATTTCAAAGGACGGAGGACTCTTCGTTCCTTCCGAGATCCCTCACGTTGAGCTTTCCGTCATCAAGGAGCTCGGCAATATGTCCTACGCAGAGAGAGCGTTCTATGTCTTCAAGCAGTTCCTCTCCGATTTCACAAGCGAGGAGATCCACTACTGCGTTGACAACGCGTATAACGACAAGAATTTTGATTCCGATAATATCGCAGAGCTTGCACATCTCTTCAGCGGTACATATATGCTCGAACTCTGGCACGGCCCTACCTGCGCATTCAAGGATATGGCTCTCCAGATCCTTCCTTATCTGCTGACAACCTCCGCAAAGAAGCTCAACCTCGGCAAGAAGATCGTTATCCTCGTTGCTACTTCGGGCGATACAGGCAAGGCTGCCCTTGAAGGCTTCAAGGATGTCCCCGATACCGAGATCCTTGTCTTCTATCCCGATGACGGCGTTTCCGCTATGCAGAAGAAGCAGATGACTACTCAGGAGGGTGCCAATGTCGGCGTATGCGCTATCAAGGGTAACTTTGATGACGCTCAGAACGGCGTAAAGGCTATCTTCACCAACCCCGAGATAGCTGATGCCCTCGATAAGAACGGTATGCAGTTCTCCTCTGCAAACTCCATCAACTGGGGCAGACTTGCACCTCAGATCATCTACTATGTTTCTACCTACGCTCAGCTTGTGGCTGATAAGGCTATCGACCTCGGAGAGCCCATCAATATCGTTGTTCCTACAGGCAACTTCGGTAATATCCTCGCAGGCTACTATGCAAAGAAAATGGGTATCCCCGTAAACAAGCTGATCTGCGCTTCCAACTCCAACAACGTACTCACCGATTTCATCAACACAGGTGTGTATGACAGGAACAGAAAGTTCTATACCACTATCTCGCCTTCAATGGATATCCTTATCTCCTCTAACCTCGAAAGACTTCTCTATCACCTCTGCGGCGAAAACGATGCTACTATCAGAGAGTGGTTCGGCAAGCTCGCTAAGGAAGGCAGATATGAGGTTTCCGATGATGTGAAGAAGCAGATCGCCGAGGAGTTCTATGCAGGCTGCTGCGACGATGCACAGACCAAGGAGACCATCAAGGCTATCTATGATAAGTATTCCTATACCTGCGATACACACACTGCTGTCGCTGTAAAGGTATATCAGGATTATAAGGCTGTTACAGGTGATGAGACAGTTACCGTCATTGCTTCCACAGCAAGTCCCTATAAGTTCTCGGGTTCTGTCCTCTCGGCTATAGGCGTTGATACCGATGCCGATGAGTTCGCTCTCGTTGACAAGCTTGCCGAGGCTTCAAAGATCCCTGTGCCTGCTTCTCTTGCAGCACTCAAGGATAAGGAGATCCGCTTTGCCGATACTATCGACAAGACAGATATGAAGGGCTACGTGTTCCGTACCCTCGGCATAAAGGACTGATAAATGATCTGCGCCTGCGGATTTCTCCACAGGCGCTGTTCTTTGCTGTGCGTCAGATGCTCTCCTTCGACTTGAAAGTCGAACACTGAGTTTCGTCGCAGCAGTCGGGAGAGCTGCAGGTGCAGTTCACACTGATCTTGTCGGCATTGCATTCGCAGCCCTCAACATTGTGAATGCAGCTCTTCACATTGCATCTTACAGATCTTAAAGTTTTGCTTTCCATAGTAAAAACTCCTTTCGTAAGGTGTGATATTATAATGCTCCAAACAGGAGAGCTTTATTCAGCAGTATTTTATTTGTATATAGAAAAGAGGTGCAGTATGAGCCTTTTTGTCATAGCAGATCTCCATCTGCCGCTTTCTGTCGATAAGCCTATGGATATCTTCGGCGGCTGGGAGGATTACGTCAGCAGACTTGAATATAACTGGAAACGCAAGATCAAGGATGATGATACCGTGGTCATCCCGGGGGATCTTTCATGGTCTATGTCTCTCGAACAAAGCCTTGAGGATATGAAGTTTCTTAACAGCCTTCCCGGTAAGAAAATAATCTCAAAGGGCAATCACGACTACTGGTGGAATACCGCCAGGAAAATGCAATCCTTCTTTGAGGAAAACGGCCTGACTACGCTCAATATACTGCACAATAATTGCTTTGAGTATGAGGGCATAGGTATCTGCGGAAGCCGCGGCTGGATAAACGAGAACGGTAAGCCTGAGGATTCCAAAGTCCTTGCAAGGGAAGCAATAAGACTTGAAGCGTCTGTTAAATGCGCAGAGGATCGGGGACTCAGACCCGTTGTGTTCCTGCATTATCCCCCTGTCTATGCAGGCATAGTCAATGAGAGTATCTTCAAAGTGCTGAAAGAACACAGTATCAGACTGTGCTTTTACGGACACCTTCATGGCAGAAAAACCCATTCAAATGCCGTTATCGGTATGCATGAAGGGATAATGTTCAAACTTGTGTCAGCAGATTATCTGCAATTTGACCCAATGAATATATCTGAAATTGTGCATAATGACGATTTTTTAAATACGCTTGCAAAGTGATAACCTTTGTGGTATAATTAATTGGATAGATTATCCGTGTAAGATGCTGAAAGCCTCTTACGTGAGATCATATGGAGGAATAGAAAATGAGTTTAAAATCAGTTAATAAGGTCGAGACCAATAAGGTCGAGCTGGAGATAGAGATCGGAGCTGAAGCATTCGAGCAGGCAGTTCAGCAGGCATACCTGAGAGACTGCAAGAAGATCCAGATCCCCGGTTTCAGAAAGGGTAAGGCTCCCAGAAAGCTCATCGAGAAAGAGTACGGCGAGGGCTTCTTCTATGAGAGCGCAGTAAACGCTATCTACGGCCCCGAGGTCGATGCAGCTGTTAAAGAGGCAGGTCTCGAGATCGTTGCAAGACCCGATGTTGAGATCACCGCTGTTGATAAGGCTACAGGCGTTGCAATGAAGGCTACTTGCATCACCAAGCCCGAAGTCAAGGTAGAGAACTACACAGGCATCGAGGTCGAGAAGACCGTTAAGCCCGTTGAGGATGAGGATATCGACCGTGAGGTCAAGAAGCTCGTTGAGAAGAGCGTCCGCATCGTTACCGTTGACGACAGAGCAGCAGAGAAGGGCGATACCGTTAAGATCGACTTTGAAGGCTTTAAGGACGATGTCGCTTTTGAGGGCGGCAAGGCTGAGGACTTTGATCTTGAGCTTGGCAGCGGCCAGTTCATCCCCGGATTCGAGGATGCTATCGTAGGCCATAACATCGGCGAGCAGTTCGATATCAACGTTACATTCCCCGAGGAGTATCAGGCTAAGGATCTCGCAGGTGCTCCCGCAGTATTCAAGATCAACCTCAAGGGCATCACCAAGAAGGAGTATCCCGAGGTAGACGATGAGCTCGTTCAGGAAGGTACCGAGTTCGATACTCTCGATGAGTATAAGGCTGATATCAGAAAGAAGCTCGAGGAGCAGAACGAGAAGGCAGCCGATGCAGCTGTTGAAACATTCCTCTTCGATAAGGTCGTTGAGAATATGACCGCCGAGATCCCCGAGGTTATGTACGAGAACCGCGTTAACGAGATGGTAAACGAGCTCGCTATGAGACTCCGTCCTCAGGGCATCACTCTTGATATGTATATGCAGTATACCGGTCAGACCGAGGAAACTATAAAGAAGACCTACCGCGAGCAGGCTGAGAAGCAGGTCAAGCTCCGTCTGGCACTTGAGCAGGTAGTAAAGAACGAGAATATCGCTGCTACCGCTGAGGAGATCGAGAGCGAGATCAATACTATCGCTCAGAACAATAACATCACTGCAGAGCAGGTAAGAATGTATATCGCTGACGAGGATGTCGCTAAGGATATCGCTGTCGGCAAGGCTGTTGACTTCATCAAGGAGAAGGCAGTTATCAAGTAATCGAAATTTGTCGAATAATGTAATTTTCGCTCGCAAAACTCTTGCGGGCGAAAAGCGTATAAAAAGGAGGCAATTATAATGGCACTTATTCCTTACGTTGTGGAACAGACAGGCAGAGGAGAAAGAAGTTACGATATCTTCTCCAGACTGCTCAACGACCGTATCATTATGCTTTCCGAGCCTATAGACGATGCCGTGGCAAGCGTTGTTGTCGCTCAGCTGCTGTATCTTGAAAGTCAGGATCCCGAGAAGGATATCGACCTTTATATCAACAGCCCCGGTGGATCAATAACCGCCGGCATGGCTATCTACGATACAATGCAGTATATCAAGTGCGATGTCAATACTATCTGCATCGGTATGGCCGCTTCTATGGGCGCGTTCCTGCTTTCATCGGGTGCAAAGGGCAAGAGATTCGCTCTCCCCAATGCAGAGATAATGATCCATCAGCCGCTGATCGCAGGCGGAGGTCTCTCGGGTCAGTGTACTGATATCAAGATCCATTCCGATCACCTCGTCAAGACAAGAGAGAAAATGAACAGGATCCTTGCCGAGAATACAGGCAAGACTATCGAGCAGGTAACTGCCGATACCGAGCGCGATAACTACCTTACTGCTGATGAGGCTCTTGAATACGGCCTCGTTGATAAGGTGATCGTTCACAGGTGAACCGTTTAAAGATAAGGAGGATACCTTATGCCGAACGAAGTTTATAAACGCTGCAATTTCTGCGGAAAGAGCGAGGCTTCTGCCAAGAGTATGTTCTCAGCAGGACAGTATAATATCTGCGATGAGTGCGTTGTCTATTGCTACGACCTCCTTACCGAACAGCTTGACAGCCATGAGCACCGCTCTACCAATATGGACCGCTCAAAGAAAAAAGACGATCTTTCCGTATCGCTGAAAAAACCTGCCGAAATCAAGGCAGTCCTCGATGACTATGTCATCGGTCAGGATGAGGCTAAGATCGCCCTTTCCGTTGCTGTATATAATCACTATAAGAGAATCCTTTCTCTTGATGATAAGTCCGATGATGTCGAGATCCAGAAGTCTAATGTTCTCCTGCTCGGACCTACAGGTACAGGTAAGACATTGCTGGCACAGACCCTTGCCAAGCTCCTTAATGTGCCTTTCGCTATAGCCGATGCTACTACTCTTACCGAGGCAGGCTATGTCGGTGACGATGTCGAGAACGTCCTTACAAGACTTATCCAGGCAGCAGATTACGATGTGGAAGCTGCTTCAAAGGGCATCATCTATATTGATGAGATCGATAAGATCGCCCGTAAGTCTGAGAATACCTCAATAACAAGAGATGTCAGCGGCGAGGGCGTTCAGCAGGCTCTGCTGAAGATCGTTGAGGGAACTGTCTCAAACGTTCCTCCCCAGGGCGGAAGAAAACACCCCAATCAGGAGTTCATTCACCTCGATACAAAGAATATCCTGTTTATCTGCGGCGGTGCATTCGACGGCCTTGAAAGGATCATTACCAAGCGTACAGAGTCGTCCTCTATGGGCTTTGGCGGAAACATCAAGAATAAACAGGAAGAGACCAACGTTATGAAAAAAGTCCTCCCTCAGGACCTTGTCAGATTCGGCATCGTTCCCGAGCTTGTGGGAAGACTGCCAGTCATAACAGTTCTCGAAGAGCTTGATGAACCTGCACTCTGCCGTATCCTTACCGAGCCAAAGAACTCGCTGATACGTCAGTATACCAAACTGTTCAAGCTTGACGGCGTTGATTTCACCGTCACAAGAGAGGCTCAGGAGGAGATCGCAAGACTTACCATTGCACAGAAAACAGGTGCAAGAGGTCTCCGCGGTATAGTCGAGAGAATACTCACAAAGCTTATGTTCGATACCCCTTCGGATAATTCGATCACGGGCATCACTATTACTGCCGATGTTGTAAAGGGCACAGGTGATCCTGTCATCACACGCCGCGAAGCTGAAAAGCAGGGCGCATAAAAAATCAACGGGACTGAATATCAGTCCCGTTTTTTGTACTTATTTTACAACTATCAGCGGTTCGATCTTTTCAAGATCGTAAGGAGTCTGCTGATATACGCAGTAGTTCAGCCAGTTCGCATACATCAGATTTGCCGAACAGCTCCAGTTGAAGATAGGTGTCTGCTTAGAGTCATTGTCAGGGAAGTAATTGTAGGGCAGCTGTATATCAAGACCCTTGTTAAGGTCACGGAAATACTCTTTTGAAAGTGTGTCGCGGTCATACTCCCAGTGTCCGAACAGAAAGAACTGTCTCTCTGCAATATCGGACACCACATGAACTCCTGCCTCATAGCTTTCAGCACATATCAGCAGAGATTTGTGCTTTTCGATATCTTCGCGCCTTACCTCTGTATGGCGTGAGTGCGGGCAGTGGAAGACATCGCCGAATCCCTTTAAAAGCGAAGACTGAGGACAGGTTATATGGTGTTTGAAGTTGCCGAACATCTTGTGATCGAGCTTGTACTTGGGGATGCCGTAGTGGTAATATAACCCTGCCTGAGCACCCCAGCAGATATGCAGAGTAGAATAGCAGTGTGTCTTTGACCACTCAAAGACGTTGCATAGCTCGTCCCAGTAATCAACTTCCTCATATTCGATCTGTTCAAGAGGAGCACCCGTGATTATAAGACCGTCGTATCTGTTGTTTCTGACTTCGTCAAAGGGCTTGTAGAACTTGAGCATATGTTCCTGCGGTGTGTTCTTGGAAACGTGGTTCATCTGTATGAGATCTATATCTACGTGCAGGGGAGTATTTGATAACAGTCGCAGGATCTGTGTTTCGGTGGTGATCTTGTCGGGCATCAGGTTGACAATGGCGATTTTCAATGCACGTATGTCCTGATGATCCGCCCTCTCGGCAGGAATGACAAATATTTTTTCTGCAACGAGCGTGGCATACGCAGGCAGATTGTCGGGTATCTTTATAGGCAAGACAAATGCCTCCTTTTCGGGCACAATATAATAATATCGGCGTCATTGCCGACTAAGTGAAATTTATTCTATACTTTATTAGTATATCACACTTTTTGATATATGGCAAGTGGTTAATGGCAATAATTATTGTGTTGATTTGATTGACATTTTTACCATTTTGGAGTATAATTAAATTGTATTATTATGTATGGGAGTGTTCAAGTTGAAACTCGCAAAACTCTTCAAGGGTGAAACTGATGATACTTTTATCCAGTTTTTCCGCTATCTGTTTGTAGGCGGTCTTGCTTTCGTTGTGGATTACGGAACGCTTGCGCTGCTTGTAGAAGCGTTCGGTATGAACGACAAGGTCGCTTCTGTTATAGCATTCATACTCGGTCTTGCCGTGAACTATGCGATCAGCACATTCTGGATATTCAAGAATTCCAAGATAGAAAACCGTCTTGCGGAGTTCGCTGTCTTTGCACTGATAGGAGTTATCGGCCTCGGTATCAATGTCGGGATCATTGCCTTCTTTGACGATGTTGTCGCTCCGCATCAGCCACTCAAATTCATTCCCAAGGATAAGTATTACCTGATCGGTAAGCTTGTCTCAACGGTGATCGTATTTATCTGGAATTTTGCAGCAAGAAAGTTTATAATCTTCAATAAAAAATCAGAGAAGTAAAGAGAGGTAATAACTATGGACAAGAAGAAAGTAGTGATCATAGGCGCAGGTCCTGCCGGTATTACTGCCGCAGTTGAACTGCTCAGACAGGATAAGGATATGGATGTTACCGTTATCGAAGGCTCGGATGCAGTCGGCGGTATCTCGCAGACAGTCCGCTATAACGGCAACCGTATGGATATAGGCGGCCACCGTTTCTTCTCCAAGTCGGAGGAGGTAATGAACTGGTGGAGCGATCTTATGCCTCTTCAGGGCGAGCAGTCCTTTGACGATAAACTCCTCGGAAGAAAAAAACCTCTCGTTGAGGGCGGACCCGCACCCGATGAGGAGGATAACGTAATGCTCATCCGTGAGAGAGTATCGCGTATCTACTATGACCGCAAGTTTTTCGATTACCCCGTTTCTCTCAAACCCGAGACTATAAAAAACATGGGCCTCTTTACTACAGCAAGAGCAGGTTTCAGCTATATCTGGAGCTGTATATTCAAGAAGCCCGAGACCAACCTCGAGAACTTCTATATCAACCGTTTCGGCAAGGTGCTTTACAGTATGTTCTTTGAGGGATATACCGAGAAGCTCTGGGGCAGACATCCCAGCGAGATCTCTGCCGACTGGGGTGCTCAGCGTGTAAAGGGCCTGTCCATCAAGGCTGTGCTCAAGGATATGTTCACCAAGGTGTTCCATATAAAGCAGAAGAAGGTCGAGACCTCACTCATCGAGCAGTTCTGGTATCCCAAGTACGGTCCCGGTCAGCTCTGGGAGCTCGCTCTTTCCAATGCCCGTGATAACGGTGCAGAAGTCCTTATGAACCACAGAGTCAAGAAGGTCATCCTTGAAGGCAAAAAGGTAAAGGCTGTTGTCTGTGAGACACCAAACGGCGAAAAGCGCATAGACGGTGATGTTTTCATCTCCTCAATGCCTATCAAGGATCTCGTTTGCTCAATGGAGGGCGAAAAGGTCTGTGCAAAGGTTAAAAAGGTCGCAAAGGGTCTCCCTTACAGAGACTTCGTTACTGTCGGCCTTCTGGTCAACAAGCTTGACCTCGTCAATAAGACTAATATCAAGACCCTCGGCAATATCGTCCCCGACTGCTGGATCTATGTCCAGGATAAGGGCGTTAAACTCGGAAGAATCCAGATCTTCAACAACTGGTCTCCCTATCTTGTTAAGGATGCTGAACATACTGTATGGATCGGACTGGAGTATTTCTGCAACGAGGGTGACAGCTTCTGGAATATGTCCGAGGCTGACTGCGTTAAGTTCGCTGTCAGGGAACTCGTCAAGATGGGCGTCATCAGGAAAGAAGCTGTGCTCGATTCTCACCGTGAGCGCGTGAAGAAAGCATATCCTGCTTACTTCGATACCTATAAGCATTTTGATATGGTCGTTAAATTCCTCGATAAGTTTGATAACCTCTACTGCGTCGGTAGAAACGGTCAGCACAGATATAATAATATGGATCACTCCATGCTTACAGGCATCTATGCTGCAAGACTTATCGCAGAGGGCAATACTGACAGATCTTCCGTTTGGAATGTAAACACCGAGAAGGAATACCATGAAGAAAAGAAATAAGCACCGCCGCGGAGGCAGACCTGTAAGATCCGCCGAAACAGCCCTTCTGACTTATGCGGATAAAGTCAATAATGTGTGGTCGGTGATCTCAAAGCACCCTTTTATAAGCGCATTCCTCATTGTAGTGCTTCTGACACCGCTTTGCTTCGGCGCACAGGAGAATATATCCGATTCCGCTAAGGTGCTTATGTGCCTGCTGGGGCTTATGCTCCCGATAGGTATCCTTGTCAGACTGTACGGTACCAGACAGATCGATGCTATGACCGCAGCCTCTTCGTCTTTTGGCGTGTTCGTGGCAGGATTGCTGGTGTCCAAGCTGTTTACACATTCGGATAAGGGTTATCTGTATATCTTCTTCTATATGCTGGCAGCCATTGTCTTTTTCAGGCTCTCACTTATGAGCGACAAGGAGCACCGTGACCGTCATAACTCTTTCACCATAATGGCTCTCGCATTCTCGATAAAGTTCTCCTATGTGCTTTATACAGGATGCTATGTGAGACAGAACGATGTCGGCAGCTTCGATAAGCAGACAGGTCATGCTGCATATATCGAGTATCTGCTGACCAACAAGCATCTGCCCGATTTCAACCCCGTCACCAGATGGCAGTTCTATCATCCGCCTCTCCACCATTCCATTTCGGCAGGCTGGATAGATCTCTGCGAAAACTTCTTCGGCGCATCCCGCAACCACGCAAGAGAATCACTGCAAATGCTTATGCTGTTCTATTCCATGGCAATGGTGATAATAGTCTATAAACTGCTCAAGCATTTCGGGTTCAGCGGACGTTCACTTACCGTGCCTCTCGCACTGTTTGCGTTCCACCCTGCGTTCATACTCTCGGCAGGAGCTATCAACAACGATCAGCTCGCCGCACTGTTTACGATCCTTACCATGCTTTTTGTGATGCGCTGGCTCAAGGATCCCACTATGAAGAAGATCATACCCATAGCTATCTCTATAGGCTGCGGTATGATGACCAAGCTCAATGTCGGAACGATCGCTCCAATAGTTGCTGTACTGTTCCTGTGGAAGCTTGCAAAGAACCCCGACCGCCTGTTGTATTTCTTCAAGCAGTATGTGGTCTTCGGCGTGATATGCATACCGCTTGCACTGTGGTATCAGACAAGGAACGCCATCAGATGGGGTACTTCGTTTGACTACGTCCCCACCGTAGGCGGTTCTCAGGCACTCTCGGATGATATTCTCGGAAGGCTTCTGGATTTTTCGCCTAAGCAGTTTGCTTCACCCTTTGAAGCGTGGATACGTGCAGGCGCTTCGTATAACGAGTACAACCCCAATGTCGCAATCCTCAAAAACTCACTGTTCGGTGAGGAGATCAGGACTGAGAATTTCCCAAGCGGAACTGTCTTTATCCCTACGGTGCTTTTCTGGCTCGGCATTGTGCTGGCGTTATCTGCCGTAGTGCTTTCTGTCATCTTCCTCAGAAAGAAATATACCGAGATACCAGGGTACGGTAAAGCATTCTTTGGCGGTTACTGGCTGTTCTCAATGTTCTATTTCTATCTGTTCTGCTGGGAGTATCCTGCCGTATGTACTCAGAACTTCCGCTATCTCACACCGCTTATGGTAGTATCCGTTATCCAGTATGCTATACTGTTCAAACATACCGAGAATGCCGGGAAAGGCACCGCAGCAAGAGTTGTCAGAAATGTCTATACCGTTCTGCTGGCAAGCTTCTGCGCACTTTCTGTGATAACTTATCTCCTTGTGGGATATATTTCCGTCTGAGGTGATTTGAATGGTCAGCCATATAATTACGGATCCCAAGTCGGGAGAGAAACGCTGTACCTGTTTCAAACGGTGCGGCGGATGTCAGCTTGACAAAAGCTATAAGGAACAACTCGAATGGAAACAGCAGAAAGCCGTAAGGATGCTTTCACGGTACTGCAAAGTCGATCCGATCATCGGGATGGATGAGCCTTATTACTACAGGAATAAGGTCCAGACCGTGTTCGGCAGGGACGGACGCGGCAGGCTCCTCCGTGGAGTGTTTCAGTCCGGTTCGGGTAAACTGGTCGCTACCGAAGACTGTATGCTGGAAGATAAGGTCTGCAACAGAGCCGCTGCGGTATTCGCAAGGCTGATGCAGCAGCTTCATATCTCCTACTATGACAATAATACCGGTAAGGGTATCGTAAGGCATCTGCTTGCAAGATACAGCCGTTCAACAGATCAGCTGATGCTGTGCATATGTGCCGCAATACCTGTGATACCTTCAAAAAAGGTGCTTGTCAGTGAGCTGAGAAAAGCACTCCCTCAGCTAAAGACCATAGTTCTCAATATCGGCACGAAGCCCATGCCGCTTATGCTCGGTGACAGAGAAGAGATCCTCTTCGGTGACGGCTATATAGAGGATATCATACTCGGCAAGAGGTTCAGGGTATCGGCTCAGTCATTTTATCAGGTCAACTCAGTTCAGACCGAAAGGCTTTATGCCGAGGCAGTCGCTATGGCTGACCTGACACAGAAGGACACTCTTATAGATGCATACTGCGGTACGGGTACCATCGGTATCATCTGTTCGGATAAAGCAGGTACAGTCATCGGCGCAGAGATCAACTCTTCGGCCTGCCGTAATGCCGCACAGAATATCAGTCTTAACGGCGCTGATAACGTCAGGATAGTAAATGAGGATGCAGGCAGGTTCATGCAGGAGCTTGCACAAAAAGGTGAGCATATCAGTGCTGTTATCACGGATCCGCCCCGCGCAGGTTGTGACAAGAGATTCCTTGACTCACTTTGTATGCTTGCTCCCGACAGAGTTGTCTACATCTCCTGCAAGATAGAATCCCTTGCCAGAGATCTCGGGATGCTCACTCACAACGGTTATAAGGCTGTGAAGATCCTCCCTGTGGATATGTTTCCGCATACAACAGGCATCGAGACTGTTGTATTGCTAAAGAGAAAATAATTAAAGACCCCGAGGCATCAATGAATGCTCTGGGGTCTGTTTGTGTTGTGTCAATGGGTGATCTCCTCAAAATCTGTGAGGAGAAGGATCTGATCGTACCATTCGGTATAGACCTTGTCTTCGATAGTGCCGTCGTACAGGCTGTTGATATCGACAATTGATATCTCGCTGTAGTGAGGGGTAAGGAACGGAACGAAGATATCTGCGAACCTGCCTTTGACTATCAGCAGTTTGGGCGCACCGAAATTGGAAGTCTTGATAGTGTACCTGTCATATCCGCTTCCGCCGAGGAACACATCAAGCTTGTTCTTTGAATCCAGCGCAGGAGTGTAGTATATAGAGGATGAAGTTGAGACTTCTTTTCCTTTTGTTGTGGTATACTCTGTGACAAAACTGCCGTTTTTGTTTCTGAAAATGTTTATCAGATCCGGCTTGACGCCGCTGTAATGGGTCTTGGAATAAAGATCACCGTAGAAGTTCCTGTCAGCATACTCGATGTCATATTCCGAGAGTCTTACGGGAGTGAAACCCATTTTTCTGATGACTTTGCTGTAGACGTTATAGGCTCCGTAGGGTGTCCAGCGGTTATCCGTCCTGAAGAAGATGTAGTCATCCCGTGCGGAGAACAGGGGGTTATATGCGTCCAGAGTCTGTATCGAGGCATCAAGACGGAAATAGATATCATCTATGAGCTTCTGCTGATCGAGAGCTGTCACTATCATTGAGAGTTCTGCAGAATAGATGCCCGAAGCAGTGGGAGCCACAAGGGAATAGAAAGCGGTCTTGCTGTGTTTGTCGGCAAAAGCGTTAATCTTGTTGATATGGTCTTCGAGTGCGGAGTCGTTAATACTGCTGGTTATCTCTATGAGACCGTTATCGGATATATATACGCTGCCTATACGCTTCTGACCCGAGCCTGAGATCAAGGCACTGTACATTGAACGCCAGTTCTCGAACAGGGGGAAGTTATTATAGACGAAGTTCTCCGTGCTCTCCGAAAAGCTGCCGTCAAGTTCAAAGCTGCTGTGAGACATAAGCAGCGTACCGACAGCGAACATGGATATCACTGTAAAGAACAGTGCAGCCGATATAACATTGAATGCTTTTTTCATGACGGCTTACACACCTCCTATCCCGATGCCTGTATAGCTTACAGTTCCCGACATAAGGAAGACAGTACACAGCAGCAGTAAGATAAAGGTAGTGAACGGTTTGAGCACTATAACTATACTCATTTCGCTGTTATCCAGTTTATTGTAATACTCATGGAGGGGTTTGAAATCAAAGATGAGCATAAGTATCAGGTAGGGCAGAGCCGAAAGAATGAAGTACTGCAAGGGGGCGTAGTCGATCGCTCTCACAGAGCCGAACATATTGGTGAGGTATTCAATAGATGCCGAAGTAGAGCTTTGTGAAACGAAAGCCCAGCCTGACAGGGTAAGCATATGGGTAAAGATAAAGCGGACGGGTTTTGGTATACGTGAGAGCTTCTCATCGAGCATCATTTCGATCATTACGAGGATCGCAGCGATCAAACCCCATATTGCAAATCTGACAGAAGGGCAGTAGCTGATGCACAGTACTATTATGGAGACAAAAGATGCATTGAGTGTTCTTGCATGAGACGAATGTCTGCCTTCTATTGGGCGGTGGATGTATTCTCGCGCAAATGTTGCGGCAGAGACGTTATAGGAATTCACATATTCTCTCAGTGTGATCCTGGAGATCGGGTATCTGAAGCTTGCCGGGATATCGAAGCCGAGCATCATAGCAAAACCTCTGGCTATATTGGAATAGCCTTTGAGTTTTGAATAGAGCGAGCAGGCAAAGATGAATGCTCCGATCCATGCCATTATCATGGACATACTTTCAGCGGATGTCATCTGCATCTCGTTGAAGAGTTCTGTCAGTCTGTCTGAGATAATGACCTTTTCGGCTATACCGAAAAGCATAAGCAGGATGCCGTCAGCGAGTTTATCGCTTTTGATCTCCGGCGTTTTGAGCTGTTCGCTTATCTTCTTGTAGTTGACGACGGGTATACCGCAAAGAGACGGGAGAAATCCTATATAAGCGATCACATTGAAAATGTTCCTGTCGGGCAGGACATCGCCACGGTAGGTATCAAAGCATAGGCTTATGGTATGGAGAGAGAAGACTCCGCAGCCGAATGCGGCAAATATCTCGGCACCTGAGTTGTACAGCGTACAGAAGACTATTGTCTGAGCAAGCTGAGTGACAATGCATACGCACAGCAGCAGTTTGGAGAGCAGGCTTTTTCTGCCGTGTTTGCCTATTATCGACCCGAAGCAGTAGCCCATCAGGATGGAGACGAGGAGCGGTATAAGTCCGAGGGGGTGTCCCCATGCGACTGCCACACAGCTTCCCAGTGACATTACCGCAGTGCGGCGTTTGCTGCCGGCGATGGCATACAAGCCGAAAAATACAGGCAGAAAGAAATAGAGAAACACTATTCCCGTGTAGTTCAAACTTCTTCCCCCTTGACTCTTATGACTGTATCACAGAATTCTTTGCGCGAATAGAGTGTGTTTGCTGCATCCAGCAGACCTTTGGCGGTTATTCTCTCGGGCAGAGAAAGGGCGGCAGCTACTTTGCGTCTGAGAGTGCTGCTGTCTGATCCTCCCGAAAGACCGAGATCGTACAGATCCTGAGCGGTGAGAGGTTCGCTCTCACGTTTTTTATCCGAGGTGATGCCTGCGCGGTCAAACAGTTCTTTCAGGACTGCGGCATCCATGCCTTCAACACCCAGCTTTCCTTCTTTTGAAGGCTCGGTCTTACGTTTTTCTTTGCCGAATATATCGGGTATATAGAGATTGGTGATCTTTCCTTCGGGGCAGATGCTTTTTATGTGGCCTCTGATCCTGAAACCTGCGGCGTCGGAATCGGTGAGGATGACAATGCCCGAAGATTCCGCATAGCGTCTTATCAGGTCTGACATTTCAGCGTCCTTGAAGATGCGGAAACCGTCTGTGGTGATTATGACAGCATCTATCAGAGCAGAAAGCTTGATCTTATCATACTTTCCTTCTACGATTACTGCCTGATCTATTTTGATTTTTTTCATCAGTATTTTTTCAGCCGCCTTATGTATGCAAATGTTTTTTCCTCACCCTTGTCAGCAAGCATACGCAGGAGCTTCTCAAGGAGATCGGACGTTTCAGGGTGGATAAGCCTTGTAGTCTTGCGTCCGAGGAAATAATCAAGGGGAGCTCTGTCGGTATACTTATCGCCGAGGTAAATCTTGCTGGCTGCTACCCTGTCACAGAACATCTCCTTGACATATCTGACGGGCATCTTTACGGGTTTATAAGCTTTTGTTACGGGATCATAATCCTTCCAGTATTCAAAATGGTGCTTGTTGCGTCCCTGATGATGCATCCATGCATATGAGAAGCCGTAGTCTTCACGCTCGGCTTCGTTTGGAGATCTGGTCCCCTGATAGTGCTTTGCACCGACTATGAACTCTGAGGGACTGTATTTTGAGAGGTCATGAAACAATCCCTGAAAAAGAATGCCTGCGTGTTTGCAGTTGCGGATCACCGCATGGCGATGACGGGTAATGGTTTTGAAGTGTTCCAATGCCTTTATCATATTACGCCTCCGAATTATTTTATCTATATTATTATATCACAAAGACTTTGTTTTTTCAACTGCTATTTTATCGGTGAGATGACCAAAAAGCTCCCGAAGCAAAGTTTTTGAATGCTGTTGTTTTGTGAATTAATGATGTAAATTCTTCCCTTGTATTATTCTTTGCTTTCAGACAAGACTATAAAGAAAAACACGGGAGGATAACATTATGAGAAAATCTATCATTGCGGCATTTGCCGTTATTCTGACAGCCTGCGGTGCGGCTCAGACCGATAAAACTGAAATAGACTCATCCGACATTCAGCCGATCCCGATGCCTATCGGCAGTATTATCAATGCCGATACGAACTATTCGGGACTCTCACGGGAAAAGCACGGATACGGTCAGGGAGTACAGCTCGATGCCGAGAACAGACCATTCGGCGCGACGGAATTCAATACGGAGTATTCAAAATACAATGCCTCGGCGATCGGAGACAGCTCAGAGAAGAACATAACCCTGACATTCGATCAGGGTTATGAGAACGGCTATACCGCTAAGATACTTGATACTCTTAAAGAGAAGAACGTGAAAGCTGTGTTTTTCCTTTTGCAGGATTATGCCGAGCGCAATCCCGAACTGGTCAGGAGAATGATAGCCGAGGGTCACACTGTGGGGAACCATTCGGTGACTCACCGTTCTATGCCGTGTCTTACCGCCGATGAATGCAGAAGCGAAGTCATGGATATGCATAAATATATAAAGGATAATTTCGGGGCGGAGATGAACCTTTTCCGTCCGCCTATGGGAGAATACTCGGAGCTTTCCCTGGCTGTTACCCGTGACTGCGGTTACAAGACGCTTCTGTGGAGTTTTGCTTATGCCGACTGGGATCCTGCAAAGCAGCCTGACAGGACTCAGGCACTTGAAAAGCTGAAAGGAGCACTCCACAACGGAGCGGTATACCTTCTTCATTCGGTCTCAGAGACCAACGCTGAGATACTCGGCGAGTTCATAGATTACGCAAAAAGCAGGGGTTACAGCTTTTCGGCCTAATGAGTTGCTTTCAGCTGCTGTCATTATGTGTTGGTTGTGTGACAGACTTGTGTTTGACGACTGATTTTTAGGGGAAATAGTGATTTAGCCAATTGACAACAGCTTTTGAATGTGATATATTTTAAGTGTAAACACAGCACAATATCAATTGTTTGTTTAGCTTTTTTGACAAATAAAGGAGGAGATATTTATGGTTAAAAAGAATGTTCTGACCCCCGTGCTCGCAGGTGTTCTCGGTGTGACCGTTGCAGGTTCAGGTGTGCTTTATGTTCTTGACAACAAGGAAGGAAGCAAGAACTCCGATAAGGGCACCGATACCGAGACCTCAGTAAAGGCTAAGGCTGGCGAGACTGCTTTTGCAAGAGTACAGGATAAGGTCGAGGCTACCGCAGAAAAGGTTGAGAAGGCTTTTAAGGGTGAACTTGATTTTGCCTACAACGGTAAGGCTGAGATAACTTTCGGACCTGCTGTTACCAAAGAGTTCGGCACCGAGATCAAGCCTATAACCATTGAAGCAAAGACAAGACAGAAGGGCGGCATGAGCGAGGCTGATGTTTCGGCTGCTTATGATTCAAAGGTGCTTGCTACCCTCAACTTCATTGCAGACAGCAATAACAATAAGATCTATATCAAGGTTCCCGAGCTCAGCGGTGCATATCTCACTGCTACCGAGGAAGAGTTCAAGAAGCTGCTTGACCAGTCGGGCGACCTTCAGAACGTACTGACCTCTACAAGATACGGTTCGGGCAATGCTACCGCACTTACTTCTTCCGGACTCCAGACTCCCGATATGAACAAGCTCAAGGCAGCTGTGGATCAGATCGATGTTGACGCTCTTCTTAAAGACCTTGAGGAGTATGTGGACGTTATTAAGGACAAGATCCCCGAGGGTAAGGATAACGGCAAGGTCGAGGGAGATATCAACGGCAACTCTTACTCCTACACTGTAAAGACTGTAGAAGTAACAGGCAAGGTTATTTCTGACGTTGCAAGTGCTGTTGCCGAAAAGCTCAAGACTGATGATTCGATGAAGGATACCTTCGCTCAGATGGGTGTAAATGCAGAGCAGTATACTCAGCTGATGACCTCCATGGCTCAGTCCATGACAGGTTCCAAGGATCTTCAGGAAAATCAGGATAAGGTAATGTTCACTGTTGATGTATTCTACAACGGTGACGATCCTTCCGGTTTCCAGCTCGATGTCGGCGGCAAGACCACTATCAAGATGGTTTCCATCAACACCAAGGATGTTCTCGGTATTGACCTCTCCGCTGTTTCCAACGGTAAGGAAGCTGTATCCGTAAAGGGTGCTTTCAAGAGCGAGAATGAGACTGTAAACGGCGATCTCACCCTCAAGGCTAATGTTGCGGGCAGTGATTCCAATGAGATCAAGCTTACTGTCAAGGATCTCAAGGAAGCTGGAGACTTCTTCTCCGGTTCCATTGATCTTGATATCACAAGCAACAGCGGTAAATCTGGACTTTCGCTGAATTCCGCTTCTACCGCTGATAAGCTCGATATCACCTTCAAGATGACTAAGGATTCTCAGGACGGCTGCACTGTTAAGCTGACAGGTGAGAAGACTGATGCTACCGATGTTTCTCTTCCCACAGGCGATTCCTTCAATCTTGATGAGGACGGTCTGAAGAAGTACATTGAGACTATCGACAAGGACAAGTTCGTGAAGACTGTAAAGGATGCTCTCGGTGAGGAGCTTTGGAACAAGCTTCAGAGCAACACAAATAATAGCAACGACTGGGACTGATCCCGGTTGAAGGAGAATAACAAATGAATAAACAGAAGACATATATGTTTGCCGGTTTGACATGGCTGCTTTGCTGCATCTATCAGTTCAAAAATCACAATGCATTTATGGTAGGCCTTTCGGCGATCATTTCGGTACTGTGCTTTGTATGCTCGGTGCGTAAGAAAGTCAAGACAGGCAAAAAAGAAAACTGATCCGTAAAAACAAAAGATAAAAATATCAGCCGCAGTATCTTGTGTACTGCGGCTGATTTGTTTATTGAGGTTTGGTGTAGTAGTATTCCAGAGCTTTGTAAAGCTTTGTGCGTGAAATGAGCTGTTCGTTGAGTATACGCTTGCCGTTGCTGTCAACTACCTGGAGATCCGAAGCAGTCTTTATGATAGCATCGCCAATAGCTTTGGCATAAGCCTGGAGGTTCTTGTCGAAGAGGTCATTGTCGATGCTCGAAGTGATGAATCCCATCTCAACGAGAGTGCTGGGGCATACGGTATCGGCATTGACGTAATAGTTCTGGTTGATATCGTTGGTATATCCGTATCCGATATTTCTGTTCTCGGAGATACCTGCTTTCTGGAGATTGGTCATTATATTGGTGGCGAGCGCCGTATCCATCTCGGGTTTGGAGCTGTGAACCCATGACTCAAAGCCGCTGACATCGCTTGATACACTGTCTCTGTGGAGCGAAACGAAGAGGTCACATTTATTGTCATTACAGATGCTGCATCTCTTTGCAAGGTCTGAATTGACATCTGAACCGAGCATTATATCGGTCTCTCGGGTCATTACCACCTGAACGCCCTGTTCTTTGAGGTAATCCCTGACAGCAAGTCCGATACGGAGCGTGTCATCTTTTTCTTTTCTCAGGAGCTCGTTTGATGCCTGATCGAAGAGGCAGGCACCGTCATCTTCTCCGCCGTGTCCGGGATCTATGCAGACCTTGAACTGCCATCCCGTGAATTTATTCTCGTCTTCGGATGAAGCGGTGTCCTCGGCTCCCGAATTATCCTCGGCTCCCGATGTATCGCTCTTGGACTGAGTTACAGCAGGGAGCGTATCTTCATCCTTCTTGAAATGATTTACTATGGACTTTATCAGCTGCACAACGCCGCAGATTATAAGTACAAGTACGATGAGAGCTAAGATCAGCCTTCCCCAGTATACTTTTCTTTTCTTGCGAGTTCCGGGTCTGCGGGGCGGTCTGCCGTACAGCCTTTCAAACTCCTGATCGGTCATACATATCCTCCGTTCAATTGTTTTACTTTCCTGTATATCCTGTGAATTGACATTATTTCAACAAATACCAATTTATTATACCACGGATTACGCAAAAAGTCAAGTGAAAAAGTTTCCCGTTGCTAACCGTATTTTTTGTGCATTGCTATTGAAAGATAGCGGCATATGTGGTATAATGTTCTAAATGAGAACACAAAACCGAAAGGATGTGTTGTGATGAAACAACCTCAGAAATTCATTCACCTTATCGACCTGAATGACTATCCCGTATCATGGTGGAAGCAGCTCCTTGAACTTGCTCACGAGATAAGGGAAAAGCCCGAAGACTATGCAGACGCCTGCAAGGGCAAAATAATGGGTACCCTGTTCTATGAGCCTTCCACAAGGACCCAGATGTCTTTCCAGACTGCTATGCTGAGACTTGGCGGTACTATTATTGGATTTGACAATCCTGCTACTTCCTCGGTCGCTAAGGGAGAAAATATAAAGGATACGACAAAGATCGTTTCGGGATATGCCGATATCATGGTAATGCGTCACCCGACAGCAGGCTCCGTAAAGGCTGCTGCTCTCACTGCTGAGTGTCCTGTCATAAACGCTGGAGACGGCGGTCATCTTCACCCGACACAGACTCTTACCGACCTTATGACTCTTAACGAGGAAAAGCATACCCTTGAAAATCTTACGATCGGTCTTTGCGGCGATCTTAAAAACGGACGTACAGTCCACTCGCTTATAAAGGCTATGAGCTGCTTCAAGGGCAACAAGTTCGTGCTGATCTCCACTAAGGAACTGGCACTCCCTGCATATATAAAGGATATCCTTTCGGCAAGCGGTCACGAGTACAAAGAGGTCAGAAGCCTTGACGATGCCATCGGTGAGCTTGATGTGCTTTATATGACACGCATCCAGCGTGAGCGTTTTGCTTCCGAGGAAGAATATCTCTCACAGAAAGGTGCATATATCCTTGATACGGCAAAGATGGTCAATGCAAAACGTGATATGATAGTCCTGCATCCTCTGCCGAGAGTTGACGAGATCGCCATACCTGTTGATGACGATCCGAGGGCAAAATATTTCGATCAGGCAAAGTACGGTATGTATATCCGTATGGCGCTGATACTTACCATACTTCATCACAACGGCAGACCTGCACCTCTAATCACGGGAAGGGAAGTTCCCAAGGGCAAGTGCTCCAATCCCAAGTGCATCACAAATCAGGAACTCTATCTGCCGAGATTCTTCCGCGGCAGCGGTGATACGGTCATCTGCGAATACTGCGATGAGCGCACCCTGCTCTGATATCAGACTGAACAGGAGATAATAATATGCTTCACGGTTATTTTGATCTTCCCACTTTTACTTTCTGGGATGAGAAGAATATTTGGACTGGAAGTCTTTTTCAGACATTCAACTACAGGATCTTCAGGAACAAAGTCGATGACTCCGAAGACCTTTGCGCTATAGGCTGGTACGGTCTGAAGTGCTTTGAGCTTACTCCTGCCGAGGAGTACAAGTTTGAACTTCATGAGGAGTTTTCACCCGAAGGACTTGAACGTCTTATAGCCAAGCTGAATGAAAAAGCCGATGAATATAAGAAAGCAGGTGGAAATCTATGATATTCTACTTTACGGGTACGGGAAATTCGCTCTATGCCGCTCAGGAACTGCTTGAAGACGGTGAGCGTCTTGTGGATATGGCTGCGGCAAGAAATAACGGTGAATTTGAATACAATATCGCCAAGGGCGAACGTGTGGGATTTGTTTTCCCTGTGTACTTCTATACCGTCAACGATCTTGTGCGTGAGTTTATTAGCAAGGTTGTACTGAACGGTGCAGGTTATATCTACGGTGTTATTACTTGCGGCGGAGGTATTGCCTCGGCAGGTGCTGAGCTTTCAAAACTCCTGGAGCAGAGAGGTTACAGGCTTTGCCGTGTATTTAAACTGCTTATGCCGGATAATGCTCTGTTCTACTATGATCTTCCGCCCCTTAATGTTCAGGATGAAAAACTTCGTGATGCAGAGGAGCCTCTCCGTGAGATCGTTGAGGCTGTAAAGGCAAAGAAATGCCGCGATACCATCAGAGGGCATTTTGAAAAGGTCAAGCTGGGTGTTTATCACAGAATGACAAAGACCAAGAGCTTCTATGCCACTGACAAGTGCATTTCCTGTGGGCTGTGTGCCGAGCGCTGTCCCGATCAGGCTATCGAAATGCAGAACGGTAAGCCTGTCTGGGTGAAGGAGACTTGTCTCCACTGTGCTGCGTGCATCAGCCGCTGTCCTGCCCAGGCGATAGAGCACGGCAAGGGCACTGTCGGCAGGACAAGATATGTGAACCCCATTTTCAGATAAAATAAGGAGCTGTTGTTCGCAACAGCTCCTTTGTTTAACAGTATTATTTTTTCTTGACCGGCTTTTTCATAACGTCATAGCAGAGGTGATCTCCGCCCTCGGTGAGGATGGTGTTATAGTCTGTCTCGCGGTAGCCGCGTTTGAGATATATCCTCTTGGCAGGGAGGGAAGCGTCAATGACAATGTAAGCGAAGTTCTCGGCGATGAGCCCCTCGGCAAAATCGAGAAGAGCTCTGCCGTAGCCTTTTCCCTGATAGGGTACCTCAACAAACAGCCTTAAAAGTTCGTTGCGGTTAACAGTTACAGTACCGACTGACCTGTTATCGACTGTTAAGATGTAGACGAGACCCTGATCTATATCACGCATGATGTTTTCTTCGCAGTGATGCCTGAGAAAAAACTCAACGACACCCTTCGGATAAAAATGAGGATATACAGAGTTAATGGTATCTGCGACTATTTTGCGCACTGTCCACAGATCCTTGTGTTCAGCTTTTCGTATTGGCATACTAAGGCTCCTTTCAATTTTATTTTCCTGACGGCTCGGACATGGCTGTGCCTGCCCGTTGACTGCCTGCGCAAATCGTGAGATCAATAAAGTCAGCGGCTTTCAGATCTTCTTGATCTTTGCGAATTTCTCCATAACGCGCTTGGTGCCTCTTGTATCAAAAGCGATCTCAAGCATACAGTCATTGGCCATAGGTGTTACTTTCAGGACGGTACCCTCACCGAAGATCTTATGAAGGACTCTGTCTCCGATTTCAAGCTTGGGTATATCGCTGCTTTCGGATACGTGGGAAGTCTTCCTCTGAGCTATCTGCTGCTGGAGCGTCATGCTGTGAACACTTTCAAATCCGCCTGACTGTGAACTTCCGAAGGATCCTGCCGAGGGATCGTTTTTCTTTTCGATACATTCCGCTGGCAGTTCTCTGATGAACCTTGAAGGACGGTTATGCTGATAGTTGCCGTAAAGAAGTCTCGACTCGGCGTGGATGAGGTAAAGCTTTTTCTTGGCTCGTGTAATGGCAACATAAGCAAGTCTGCGTTCTTCCTGTACTTCGGACTCGCTCTCCAGACATCTGGCTGAGGGGAAGAGGTTCTCCTCCATGCCGATTACATACACACAGGGGAATTCAAGACCTTTGGCTGAGTGCATGGTCATCAGAGAAACGTAATCCTCGTTCTCGTCATATCTGTCCATATCGGTATAGAGAGCTATTTCTTCAAGATAACCCGAGAGTGTGGGTTCTTCGGCTGACATCTCATACTGAGCCATAGAGGTCTTCAGTTCTCCGATGTTTTCGAGTCTCGGTACGCCTTCTTCGCCTTCGTCTATGAGCATCTGTCTGTAACCGGACTTGTCGAGCAGCTCGTCCAGCAGATCGCCGAGGGGCATTGCATCTGCAAGATCGGCAAAGTATTTGAACATTTCAGCTACGGATTTGAGCTTTTTGGCACGTCCTGCAAGGGGAGCCAGCTCATCGGAAGTAAGCATCACTTCTATGGGGGAGAGTTTCAGATCCGATGAGACCTGTTCTATAACGCCGACGGTGGCATCACCGATACCGCGCTTCGGTTCGTTGATGATCCTGCGCAGCCTGAGCATATCGTTCTCGTTGTTTATCACTTGCAGATAAGCCAGTATGTCTCTGATCTCCTTACGGTCATAGAATTTCAGACCGCCGTAGATGCGGTAGGGTATCGCACTCTTTGAGAGGGCAAGCTCGACTTCGCGGGACTGGGCGTTTGTACGGTACAGCACAGCCTGATCCTTATATGAGAAGCCGTTGTCGAGATTGTCGAGGACAGTCTCAGCCACAAAAGCGGCTTCACGTCTTTCGTCTGCTGCCTTGAAGACGGTTACAGCATCGCCGTCACCAATGGCTGTCCAGAGGTTCTTTCCTTTACGCTCGGTATTGTTTTTTATCAGTTCGTTTGCGCAGGTGAGTATATTCTGTGTGGAGCGGTAATTCTGTTCCAGTCTGATGACATCGGTCTCGGGGTCACAGTTAAAAGTGTCCTCAAAAGAGAGGATGTTCTCTATTGTCGCACCTCTGAAACGGTAGATGCTCTGGTCATCGTCTCCGACTACGCAGATATTGCCGTTCTTCTCGGCGAGCATAGCCACGAGCCTGAACTGCACGGGGTTGGTATCCTGATACTCATCGACCATTATGTACTTATAGAGATTCTGATAATGGTCAAGAACATCGGGATTGCTTTCAAACAGGCGGACGGTATTGCAGAGAAGGTCATCGAAGTCCATGGCGTTGTTTTCGATGAGCCTGTTCTGATATTCGTCATACACTCTTGCGACTGTCTGAAAATAGTAGTCTGATGCATCGGCCATCGCATCCTTTGGATCCATCATCTTATCCTTGAAACGGGATATACGTGTGAGGATATCCTTGGGTGGGAACAGCTTCTCGTTGATGTCGAGATCACGCAGGATGGCTTTGCAGACCCTCTGCTGATCGTCGGTATCGTAGATGGTAAAGGTCTTTCCGTATCCGATATGCTCACTCTCGCGCCTGAGGATCCTTGCACAGAGGGAGTGGAAGGTGCTTGCCATGATGCCGTTGCCTTCTTCACCGAGCATAGTCTCAAGACGGGTCTGGAGCTCTTTGGCGGCTTTATTGGTAAAAGTAATCGCAAGTATATTATAAGGTCTCACAGGGCGGAAGGCTATCAGTTCTGCGAGTTTGGCGCCGTCCGTCTCGTTTCCTTTTGCAAACTCGCCGAGAAATCTTATCTGCTCCTCGGTATAGTAAGCTTCGGCGGTATAGTTATAGGCATCGCCGAAGCGGATCATATTGGCTATACGGTTAATGAGCACGGTGGTCTTTCCGCTTCCTGCGCCTGCAAGTATCAGCAGGGGACCGTTGATCTTGAAGACCGCTTTTTTCTGCGGCTCGTTCATTCTGTCAAAATATTTTTCAAGAGCTTTTCTTTTAAGCTCTGTAAGACTGTCAGGCATAATGTCCTCCTTGGGGTATAGATCTGCACAGGCGGAGAATCCGTCTACCTACTATTATATCACAATTTGTTCTGTTTGAAAAGGGTTTTTGATCCAAGTTGATAGCTCAAGTTGCATAATGCTGGATGCTTCAATTTGTGCAAAAGGTTGAAAATCAGGAGAGGTATTAAATAGGTGTTCACAAAAATTGCTTGATATGGTATAATTAAATATGTATAGATATATTATCGAAAGGCGGTGCTTTATGGGAAGACAGGTAGTAAGATACAAATACAACAGGATAGCTTTGTCGCTGGCTGTTGCTTTGCTGATGTTTTTATCTCTTGTCAGTGCCTGTTCTTCCGAGGAGAAGAAGCCTGCACCTGCTCCTGCGGCGAAGACCGAACCGGAGAAGCCTGCGGTCAAGGAGGAACCTACCATCGCTCCGTATAAAGTCGAGAACCTTGACAAGAATATCAAGTATTTCAATGTAAGGAATAACTATCAGCTTGAAACGGGAGATCTGATCCTTGTGAATGCAGCTTGCAGGTACAGAGGTCAGCCTGCCGAACTGGTGGGAAATTACAGCTATCTGTTCAATAAGGAAAATCAGCGTATAGGCTCGACATCAAGCACCCTCAACCGCGGATGCAAGCGTATGCTCGAAGCTTTTAACGATATGCTCTGTGCTTTCTATGACAAGACAAAGCTGACTACTATCATGCTCGCGGATATTTATCTCAATGAGGCGGATGAAAAGAACTGCTATGAACATGATACGGGACTGGCATTTGATCTCAGACTTTATTATGAAGCCGAGAAGTCCTTCCCTCTGTTCACAGGTGAGGGTGATTACGCCTGGTTCTCGCAGAACGGACATAACTACGGATTTATCCTCAGATATCCCGACAACAAACAGCAGTACACGGGTATCAGCTATCGCCCCGAGCATTTCAGATACGTGGGCAAGCCACACTCTCAGATCATTCACGAAAAGACTATGTGCCTTGAAGAGTACCTTGACTTCATCAAGAATTATTCCATCGAGTCACCGTTGAGTTACCGTGACCGTGATGGGAACTGCTGGGCAGTGTACTACTACGAACAGAAGATCGGTGAGGACTCCACCAATATTCCGATACCTCTTGACAGCAACGGCTCCGAATACCCTTACACCATCTCGGGAGACAACCGCAACGGTTTTGTGATCGCTGTGGACATGAACGAGAAAAAGCCTGTTGAAGAATAAAAACAACCGCTCGCGGATCTGTTTCCGCGGGCGGTTTTCGTATCTGTATGTAAGAGGAACTGTCAGTCGAGATCGTTTTCCTCAGCGTCCAGCTTTGCGAGGCAGCGGCGGTAACGGCGTACTCTGTACTCGCAAACGATAACATCGGTCAGTATCAGCACAACTGCTGTAATGAGGGCGTCACCGATTATCGAACCTGAGATCTTCTTGTCGGTGTAGATATCGAAGCCTATAAGCATTGCCGCGAAGATCAGCATTTCAGCGGAACAGGCAAGCACTCTTTTCATAAAAGGCTTGAGACCCTTATCGGCGTTGAGGGCTTTTCCGTACATAGTCTTGGGAGGCTTGGAGCTGTTCTTTCCGAGAGATACCAGCCCGAGCGCCAGAGACATCACCAGAAGCTGTGCAATATAGGGGTAGGACTTTTCGATATTGCGGGTAAAGAAATAATAGAGGATCATAACAAGGTCGAACACCACGCCGAAGGAAAATGCGGCGCTTATGGCAAGGGAGTTCTCCTGCTGAACGCGCTCGTCAAGGGGCTCGCCTCCGTTTTTCTTTCTTGCGTTTGCAATGATCTTTTCTTCAAGTTTCTGTCTGTCTAACATGATTATTCTCCTTCCTCTTCTGTCCAGAACAGATCGTCAAGTGTTTTGTCAAGTGTTCTGCAAATGCTGATGCAGAGGTTCAGCGTCGGGTTATAGTTGCCCGACTCGATCATCACGATGGTCTGTCTTGTCACGCCGACTGCATCGGCAAGCTGCTGCTGATTCATGTCCTTTTCCATGCGTGCGATCTTCAGCTTTTTGTTTTTCAATAACGTTCCGCCTGCCTTTCTGTTTTTGATCTGATCTTATTGTAACATATAGCTTTCAAGTTGTCAAGTATATCTTACATAGTGTCACAAATATTTTGCTTGATTATCACTTTTCTGTCACTTGATAATATTTGTTCTGTTTTACCTGTCTAAATCCGACATTTGCAACTTGATATAATTGATACGCCATTTTTATTGAAAAGTAATGCAGCTTACAGAAAATTCTGAATTTTTTTGTTTTAGCACTTGCAAAATCAGAAATAGTATGTTATAATAATAAAGTCGTGATACAGAGGCGTTTTAAACCGCTAAAGTATCGACCCCATCAAATATTATTATAAAGGAGTTTTTCACAATGGCACTTAAGAATGAGTATCTCAAGAGCGTTCTTGCACAGGTCGAGAAGCGCAACCCCGGCGAGCCTGAGTTTCTTCAGACCGTTAACGAGGTTTTCCAGAGCATTGAGCCCGTTATCGAGAAGAGACCTGATCTCGTAGAGGCAGGCGTAGTTGACAGAATGGTAGAGCCCGAAAGACAGATCGTTTTCCGTGTTCCCTGGGTTGATGACAACGGCAAGCTTCAGGTTAACCGTGGTTTCAGAGTACAGTTCAACTCCGCTATCGGACCCTATAAGGGCGGTCTGAGATTTGCTCCTAACGTATATATCGGTATCATCAAGTTCCTCGGCTTCGAGCAGACCTTCAAGAACAGCCTTACTTCGCTTCCTATGGGCGGCGGCAAGGGCGGTTCGGACTTCGATCCTCAGGGCAAGTCCGACGCAGAGGTTATGCGTTTCTGCCAGAGCTTCATGACTGAGCTCTACAGACACATCGGTCCCGATACTGATGTTCCTGCAGGTGATATCGGCGTAGGCGGCCGTGAGATCGGCTTCCTCTTCGGTCAGTACAAGAGACTCAAGAACGAGTTCACAGGTGTACTTACCGGTAAGGGCATTCCTTACGGCGGTTCTCTGATCCGTCCCGAGGCTACAGGTTACGGTGCTGTTTACTACACTGTTAATATGCTCGACTACTTCAAGGATACCATCAAGGGCAAGACCTTCGCTATCTCCGGTTTCGGCAACGTTGCTTGGGGTACTGTAAAGAAGGTCAACGAGCTTGGCGGTAAGGTAGTTACTATCTCCGGTCCTGACGGTTACGTTTACGATCCCGATGGTATCTCCACCGATGAGAAGGTTGATTACCTCCTCGAGATGAGAGCTTCCTGCCGCAACCGCGTTCAGGATTACTCCGACAAGTTCCCCTCTGCTAAGTTCTTCAAGGGCGAGAAGCCTTGGGGCGTAAAGGCTGACATCCTTATGCCTTGCGCTACTCAGAACGAAGTTGGCATGGCTGAGGCTGAGAAGATCGTTGCAAACGGCGTTAAGTACTATGTTGAGGTAGCTAATATGCCTACCACTAACGAGGCTATCGAGTACCTCAAGAAGAACGGCGTTACAGTTGCTCCTTCAAAGGCTGTTAACGCAGGCGGTGTTGCTGTTTCCGGTCTTGAGATGTCCCAGAACAGCGAGCGTCTGAGCTGGACTGCTGAGGAAGTTGATGCTAAGCTCAAGAACATCATGGCTAACATCTTCAAGGCTTCCATCGAGGCTGCTAATGCTTACGGTCTCGGCGATGACCTGGTTGCAGGTGCTAACATCGCAGGCTTCCTGAAGGTTGCAGAGGCTATGAAGGCTCAGGGCTGCGTCTAAGTCTTCGCGCAGACGGCGCTTGACCGAGACGGCTCAGCTAAAGCTTCGCCTGTCTTTCGGATGTCATCTTTCATTCCTGCGACGCTGTTGCAAGTTTGAGAGTTCGCGCTGTAGTCTTAGCGCAGACGGCGCAATTTCCGCCCCTTTATAATCTGTTTGAGTTTTTCATTTTCTGTGTCCTCCTGAGTGGAGGGGGCAGGTTTCGCTCAGAGCTGTTACATTGAACCTGACGGAATCTTGTAAGTGAGAAGCATAAGTTAATCCGAATATACCACCATAACATCACTCATACAAATACAGGCACGGTTTCCTAAGCGGGAGGCCGTGTTTGTATTTATCACGCAAAAAGTTACGCCCGGAGCAATGCAAAGATCGAGTTTGCTTCCGCATTCTCCGGGGACGGTGTGTGTACTGTGTACAAAAAAACAAGGCATCCGTAACCGGATGCCTTAATGTTTATTTCTGTTTATACATCAGCTTGTCTTTGAGGTCTACCTGATCGTATCCCCATCTGAAAGAGAGCCAGCCGCTGAGAATAAAGAAGAAGGGGAGCACAGCGAAAAGTGCAAAGCAGGCAGGATGCATCTCTTTGACATCGGCGGTGTGGGCAACGATGTCGATTATGGGGAAGAAGAACGCGTTGATGATCTTATAAGCAGGAAGAAAGTTGAAAATTATCCCTGCTTTGGAGAGTGCCAGCAACGCCAGTGATATCCAGCACGGGATCGAAGCGACTGTGCCTATTGCAAGACCGAAGTTGCGGCAAGGCTCTGCTTTATGGAGCACTACCTTATTGCGGCAGGTCTCGCCTTTTTTCAGACCGAAGTCTGCAAGCACGGCGAAGACGGTGGCGATGCCTACAAATCCGAAGATGATATTGCCGGCAAGTCCGAAGGCTTTGGATACTGCCCAGAAGAACAGGAACACGAATATTCCCAGAAGCTCCGCTTCGAGGTAGCCTTTTACGAAGGCTCCTATGAGCAGTCCTTTTTTGTCGATCACGTTATCAGTGTTTTCCATTTTATCATCCTTTATAGTGAGATCATCTCGGTTGAATATTCCATCAGGTGCACAGTATAGCTCTCAGCATAACTTCCCCTCCGGGGAGTGCTGGATCAATGATAGAAATCAGTTGAAACTGGAGGGTGGGGGAGTTAAAATCACATGGAATCGGGACACTCGATCTTGAGCATATCAAGGATATTGGCAATCACCTGTTTTGCTGCAAGGCAGAGCATAGCTCTTGCCTGAGTGACCTTCTCGTCCTCGCCCATAATGCGGCAGTTTGTATAGAAGCGGTGATACTTGGTAGCAAGCTCCCATGCATATCTTGTGATACGTGCAGGGTCATAGTTCCTTGCGGACTCGTTGATGACCTCTGGGAGGGTAGCGATATACTTGATAAGCTCGATCTCATCGGGCTCACCGAGTACGGAGAGTATCTCGCTGCTTGCAGGAGCGATCTTTATGCCCTCTTCTTCGAGCTTACGCAGTACCGAGCAGATACGTGCGTGAGCGTATTGTACATAGTAAACCGGGTTATCGGATGTCTGTGAGATAGCGAGTTCGAGGTCAAAGTCGAACTGGGAGTTAGGCTCACGCAGGTTGAAGAAGAATCTTGCTGCGTCTATCGGGATCTCATCCAGCAGGGTAGAGAGTGTGATAGCCTTGCCTGAACGCTTGGAGAGCTTATACTTCTCGCCGTTGCGGACGAGGTTCACCATCTGCATGATGACCATATCGAGCCTCTTGGGGTCGATGCCGAGAGCCTGCATAGCGGCTTTCATACGGGGGATATAACCGTGGTGGTCGGCACCGAGGATGTCGATAGCTGTATCGTAGCCTCTGGTGACGAGCTTGTTATAGTGGTATGCGATATCGGGGACGAAGTAAGTGGGGATGCCGTTCTCACGGACAAGGACTCTGTCCTTTTCGTCGCCGAGCTCGGAGGACTTGAACCACAGAGCGCCGTCCTTTTCGTATGTATAACCGCTCTCTTTAAGCTTGCCGATGATCTCGGAAACAGCGCCGCTGTTGTGGAGCTCGCTCTCTCTGAACCACTTGTCATACACGATGCGGTACTTTTTGAGGTCGCGTTCCAGTCCTGCGATATTCTTGGGAAGGGCGTATGCAACGAGTGCTTTCTTGATGGTCTCGTCATCGGAGGATGCGATAGCAGTACCGTTCTCGTCAATATAATTCTTGGCGTGTGCGATGATATCTGTACCGAGGTAAACCTCCTCGGGCATAGCGAATCTACCGCCCTCGCTGCTCTCTGCATAAACAGCGGAGCACACTTTCTCGGTATCGTTGCCTTCGGCTGCGATGACCTTCTGACCCTCATCGGAGACAAGCTGTCTGAATCTGAGCAGCAGTGACAGACCGAACTTCTCGATCTGGTTGCCTGCGTCATTAACATAGAACTCACGGGCAACGGTATAGCCTGCTTTTTCCATAACGGAAGCGAGGCAGTCACCGATAGCACCGCCTCTTGCGTTGCCTATATGCATAGGACCCGTAGGGTTGGCGGACACGTACTCGATAAGGACTTTCTTGCCTGCGCCCATAGCGGTCTGACCGTAATTCTCTTTCTCACCGAGAACATTTGCCACAACTTCGGAGAACCACTCTTTAGCGAAGAAAAAGTTGATGAAGCCTGCGCCTGCAACTTCGCACTTGGAGAAGTAGGAGCCGTCCAGCTTGACGTTTTTAACAACTTCGTCAGCGATCTTTCTGGGGGCTGATCTGAACACTCTTGCGCAGACCATAGCTGCGTTGGTTGACATATCGCCGTTCCTGGGATCGGCAGGTATCTCGACATTGAAAGCAGGGAGCTGTTCGTCTGCAAAGGTACCCTGGGCGATACAGTCTGAGATAGCGTTTGTTATCAGCTCACGCACCTGAGCTTCGGCTTCTTTTATAAGATCGGACATATATTTGACCTCCTGTGATATAAGCGGTTTATGATTTTTTGTATCAGCTCACGGGGGTGACGCTGATGTTTATCTCAAAGTTCCCGATAAAGCTGGAATTGATATCTATAACGTAGCAGAAATCGAGGTTTCCGCCGTCCTCGGTGATATTTGATCTGATGTTCTTAGCCATCACGCCGACCATGAAGTCGCCGAATTCGGTACCGTAGTGGCAGTGATGCTTCTTGCCGAGTTCAAGGACGAGATCGGAATGGATACCGCCCGATCTTTGCAGTTCGACGCGCTTATCCCTGACCCTGAGCCTTGTGACGGATCCGACAAGTCCCGACTCCTCGTTATTCTCCTGATAGGAGAGTTCGTAGCCGTCCTTGTGGAGCATCAGCTCACCCTCTGTCATCAGCTCGATCTTCTCGGACTTATCACCGTCGAACTGAGTGCTGACGAGAGATATATTTACATTCTTTTTCAATTGAATACTCCTTTACTTTACAGAGCAGGTGGATATACTGATATTATCCTTTCTGCCGAGGAAGGTCTCCACATTCTCGGCAAAAAGCTCCTCACTGTCAGTACAGTAGAGTTCAAGCCTGCCTGCTTCTTCACGGTCTGCTGCCTGACCGGAGTACACCAGCGTTCTTTCTGCATACTTGGCGATCTCGGCACCGGATGAGATAAGTCTGACATCCTCGCCCATAACGGAACTTATCACGGGGGCGAGCATGGGATAGTGAGTGCATCCGAGTATAAGTGTATCGACTCCCTCTTTTTTCATCCCTTCAAGGTACTCCTCGGCGAACATTCTTGTCTGGACGCAGTCGAGACCCGTATAGCCGTTTTCCACGAGGGGAACGAACATAGGGCATGCTTTTGAGCAGACCTTCATATCGGCTCTGATCTCACGGATAGCCTTGCCGTAGCATCCCGAGCGGATGGTGGCAGGAGTACCGATAACGCCTATCCTGTTGTTTCTTGTAGCAGCGCAGGCGGCGGTAACAGTGGGGTAAATAACTCCGCTGTACTCACTTACCGAGCTGTGCTCGAAGAGCTTTCTTGTCATCAGCACTGAAGAGACGGTACCGCAGGCGATGAGGATCATCTTGACGTTGAATTTTTCAAGGAAAGCGATATCCTCTTCTGCATACTTAGCGATTGTATCAACGCTTTTGGTGCCGTAGGGCACTCTTGCGGTATCACCGAGGTAGATTATATCCTCGTGGGGCATAAGGGCGGTAAGTTCCTTGACGCAGGTAAGACCTCCCACGCCCGAATCGAACACACCGATGGCGGCGTTATTCATAATCCACACCTGCTCTTTCAAGGGCAAGTCTGATAAGTCTGTCTTCCTGTTCGGAGTGGGGTATGCCTGCATTTTCCATCAGCATGGGGTACATACTGATAGGTGTATGTCCCGGCATTGTATTGATCTCGTTGAGGATGACCTCGCCGTCTGCCTTGAGGAAGAAGTCAACTCTTGAGAGACCTTCACAACCGAGGGCTTTGTAAGCCTTTGCAGCGATGCTTCTGACAGCTTCGGATTCTTCTTTGGAGATATTGGCAGGGATAACTGTCTTGGACTCCTGATTCTCGTATTTTGACTCATAGTCATAGAAGTCTCCGGCGCTCATTATCTCGCCGACTTCGGAGACGAAGGGATCGGCGTTGCCCATAACAGCACACTCGATCTCCTTACCGACTATACCTTCCTCGACTATGACCTTTTTATCGTGTACGAAAGCAAGCTTGATGCCGCGCTCGAGTTCCTCACGGTTATTGACTTTTGACACGCCCACGGAGGATCCGCAGTTACAGGGCTTGACGAACATTGGGTAAGTGAGTTTGCTCTCCATCTCGTCACACTTCTCTGAGAGTTTTGCATCCAGTTCGCTCACGAGGATCCTGACCCACTTTGCGGTCTTTATGCCGTTGGCTTCAAGGATGGTATGGGTGGTGTCCTTATCCATACACATAGCGGAGGACAGCAGGTCACAGCCGACAAATGGGATACCTGCCAGCTGGAAAAGTCCCTGTATAGTACCGTCCTCGCCGTTTCTGCCGTGGAGTACGGGGAAGATGCAGTCTACTTTAAGGTTCTGGGTCTCGCCGTTCCTGCCGAAGACGATAAAGCCCTTATGGATGGGATCGGGTGAGAGGATGCAGGGCACATTGTCGGGCTGCTTTTCCCACTCGCCGTTGGGGATAAGGTCGGTATCGCCGATAAAGCGGAACCAGTGACCTTTTTTTGTGATGCCCACGGTGATGACATCGTATTTATCTCTCGGTATGCTTCTGATAACGTGTGCTGCCGAGATCTCGGAAATATCATGCTCATTGGATCTGCCGCCGAATATGACGGCGATTTTAAGCTTTGCCATAAATTAACATCGCCCTTCAGTTTTTTGCACGGTGCATTTTACCCGTGCATTATATTATTATACCATATTATATTCAATAATGCAACATTTATTTCTTTTTAATTCCGAGGCGAAGTCAGCGGAGCAGACTTCTGTCTTCGGGATAGTGCATTGGATGAAGTCACTTTGGTATTATAAGCATTATGTTACTGAAAAAGGTTTTCCACAGACTGAGATAATTCATATACTCCTGCCAGCTGATATAATACTTTTCGCCCCAGGAGCTTATTTCCAGCCAGAGGTCCTCATCCTGTCTGACCATGCCTGTAACCGTGACGTAGTGATCTCTCACAAGTCCGCTGCGCCAGTCGGGGAGCACGAAGCTGCCTTTGGAGTCACGGACATAGAAATTAACGCCGAGGCGTGTTTTACCGAGGTGAGGTCCCACGGAGATGGTGACGGGGGTATCGGCTTCAAGCATTGAGGTGATACGCGGGAGTATCTTCGACTTTGAGAAGCACCAGCTGACCTTTGCAGCCACACCCATTTCTCGGAACTTTCTGCGGATGCCTTTTGCAAGGGACAGACCGTTCACACCGAGGTGTTTTCTCACGGTAAGAGGGCCTTTGTTCAGTGAGCGGACATAGTCCATATACTCCTGCTTGCCGAGTTCGCGTCTGCCGCTCTTATAGAGCAGTATATCGGCGCAGGAGATCAGACCGCAGCCCATGGGACGCAGGTGCTTGTCCTCATCGCCGAACCACCCCTGATTGCCACCGTAGGAGCAGTTTGAGTGCATAGTATTTGACCACCACTCATTGCCGCAGTTGATCCTGACGTATTCGTTTTTAAGTCCGATCCGTGTTTCTGTCATCGTGATTCTCCGTAAAGCGCACGACTTCTTCAAACGGCATATTGCCCCCGAAGATATCGAGTGCTGAGCCTATGGTGAAATCTATTCTGCCTTTGCCGAGGGTACAGAGCGTTTCAATGTCCTCAAACGAGGATATGCCCCCTGCGTATGTTGCAGGGAAGCCGAACTCGCCGAGCAGGTAAGCCACGTCTTCTTCAATGCCTTTAGCCTTGCCTTCGACATCGACAGCGTGAACGAGCAGTTCCGAGCAGCAGGCAGAGAACTTTTCGAGTGACTGTTCATCGAGTTTTACATCGGTGAACTTCTGCCATCTGTCGGTGACGATATAATAGCTGCCGTCTTTTTTGCGGCAGGAGAGGTCGAGCACCAGCCTGTTCTTACCCACGGCTTTGACCAGTCTGCGGAGATTATTCTCATTGACTTTTCCGTCTTTGAAGACATAGCTTGTGACTATAACATGGGATGCTCCCATATCGAGGAACTCTTTTGCGTTCTCGGCGGTTATGCCGCCGCCTATCTGCAAGCCGAGGGGGAAAGCTTCAAGTGCGGAGCGTGCCTGCTCCATATCTGCGGAATAGGCATCTGTGCCTGCTTTGTCGAGGAGGATGATATGTCCTCCGGAGAGACCTCTGTCCTTGTAGAGCTTGCCGTAGAATCCGCCGTTCTGTTCAGAGACGAAGTTTTCCTTTGCTCCTTTGCCGTCAACGAGGGAGCCGCCCACTATCTGCTTTACGCAGCCGCCGTGGATATCAATGCATGGTCTGAATCTCATAATATGACCTCTGTATCAGTTTGTATAGTAAAGCCTTATGGAATAAACGTCCTTATCCGAAAGCTCAAAGAAGCCAGAAAGATCCTTGATCTGATTTACGATCTTGGTGAGATCCACTGTTATGGCGTTGATCTTTTCGTTTCTTGAACCCTCTCCGTAATCGCCTTCGGGGATTACATAGATGTTATCGTGGCCTTTTGCCAGAGCGTTTTTAACAGCCTTTTCAAGGTCGTCTTTGTTCTTTATTACAACAGAGAACTGATTCCTGAATGAATACTTTGTGCCTTCCGCGTGGGGGATGGAATTGGCATCCCACTGGTGGGCGTGATTGAGAAGTGTCTGCTCGGTGCAGTTGAAGTATGTATGTTCGACTAATTTGTCGGGAGAGCTGATATCCATGTCATCCCATGTGACGTCAACGCAGTACCATTCGCCGTCAAACTTCACCATATTCCAGGCGTGTTCCTCGTAGTTGTTGGCTGTGGCATGGACGATCATATTTTCAATGCCGATCATATCCATGAGCAGCTTGAAGCTGGTGGAATAACCCGAGCATATACCTCTGCCCAGGACGAGCATACCGTAGGGATCGTCCGAGTGAGGCTGCACGGTGTGGAATGCATCGAGGGCGGATTTGTCATACTCATAGTGGAGACAGATATAATCGTGGATGGCAAGTTCTTTCTCGATGGGGGTCATATCGTCGGTGACCGTCTCTTTGATGATCTTCTTTGCCTGTTTGAGTATGGCTTTCTGGAGGTCGTCAAGGTCTGAATCATCACCCGAAAGATATGCTTTGGAGATAGGTGTGGTATCGTAGAGACCAGTATCATCCTTTCGGGTCTTGCTGTCATCGGGGAAGCTGTTTGGATCGGTACTGTCATCATTCTCCGAACTGCTGTCTTTTTCAGAGCTGTCGTCCTTCTTCGATGAGCTGTCTTCCTCGGAACTGCTGTCCTTTTTGCTGTCGGGCTCGCTCTTGTCGGGTTCGCTGTCCGATGCGCTGCTCAGCGATGAACTGTCTTCAGCAGATGTGTCATCGGGATCCCAGTTCACTCCTTTATCCGAACAGCCGCACAGCATCATTAATGCTGCCGCTGCTGCGAGTGCTCTCGTCATTTTCTTTTTCATCTTCTCTGTCTGCCTTTCTTTCCGGTATTGGTCAAATATTAAACCATTATAATTATACTCCATTCGGGTTTGTTTGTCAATGATGAGTTATTATCTATATCTGAATTGGGATGATTAAAACTAACAAAATACTCTTGCATTTACAGGTAAGATATGGTATAATAGATATATAAATACACACAGAGAGGACAGATGCAGAAATGTCAACCATACTCGTAACAGGCGGAGCAGGATTCATAGGCAGTCACACAGATGTTGAGCTTCTCGAAGCAGGGCATGACATTATCGTAGTTGACAACTACTCCAACTCAAAGCCTGAGGCACTTGAAAGAGTCAAGAAGATAACAGGCAAGGACATAAAATTCTATCAGGCTGACATACTTGACAGAGCTGCCCTTGACAGGATATTTGAAGAAAACAGCATTGATGCTGTCATACATTTTGCAGGACTTAAAGCAGTAGGCGAATCGGTAGAGAAGCCTGTTGAATATTACCGCAACAACATCAGCGGCACATTAACGCTGATCGAGGCTATGAGGGCGCACGGCTGCAAGAGGATGGTATTCTCGTCCTCTGCGACTGTTTACGGCGTTGACAATCAGGTCCCTTATGTTGAGACAATGCCTACCCACACTTCCACCAATCCTTACGGATACACCAAGGTAATGATCGAGCAGATACTTACCGATGTAGCCAATGCTGATCACGAGTGGTCTGTGGCTCTGCTGAGATACTTCAATCCTATCGGTGCTCATCCGAGCGGACTTATAGGCGAAGATCCCAACGGCATACCCAACAATCTTTTCCCCTACATACAGCAGGTAGCGGTAGGCAAGAGAGAGTATCTCGGTGTGTTCGGCAATGACTATGACACTCCAGACGGTACAGGCGTGCGTGATTACATCCATGTTGTTGACCTTGCTAAGGGTCATCTCTGTGCTGTGAAGTACGTACTGGAGCACAAGGGCGTTGAGGCTGTGAATCTGGGTACGGGCAAGGGTTCATCGGTGCTGGATGTACTCCATGCATTTGAGAAGGCGTGCGGCAGAGAGCTGCCATACAAGATCATGCCTCGCCGTGCAGGAGACATCGCATGGTGCTATTCGGATCCCTCAAAGGCTGAGAAGCTTTTCGGGTGGAAGGCTGAGTTCGGCATAGACGACATGGCTCGTGACGGCTGGAACTATGCAAAGCAGAATCCCAACGGATACTGATATGGTATCCTCAGAATAATACAGACAGATATACGAAAGGAACGGTGAAATATATGTTCAGGATCGGACAGGGGTATGATGTTCATAAACTCGTTGCGGGCAGAAAGCTGATCCTCGGGGGAGTTGCAATACCGAGCGGACTCGGTCTGCTGGGTCATTCGGATGCGGATGTGCTTGCTCACGCTATAATGGATGCGCTGCTGGGGGCAGCTGCTCTCGGTGATATAGGCAAGCATTTTCCCGACAAGGATCCTTTGTACCGCAATGCTGACAGCATGAAGCTCATGCGTGAGGTATGCCGTCTTGTAAGGGCAGAGGGTTACGAGATCTGCAATATCGATTCTACGGTGTGTGCAGAGGTACCGAAGCTTTCGCCGCATATCTTCGTGATGCGTGCGTCTATTGCGTCTGCCTGTGATATAGACATCTCTCAGGTGTCTGTTAAGGCGACTACCGAGGAGGGGCTCGGTTTTACAGGTAAAAGACAGGGTATGTCCGCGACTGCCGTCTGTCTCATAAGCAGCAAGTAAAGACAGAGATATACAACGGGGTAGAAATTTTATTAAGGAGACTTTTATCATGAAGCTCAGACTTATTCTTTGTGCCGCTGTTCTGGCGGTGTCGGCAGGACTTTGCTCCTGCGGAAGCGACGACTCTTCCAAGTCGGGAAACAGTGACTCCGCTGTAAGCGAGGCACCCCTTGACATCAACTCCGTTGCTCAGACCCTTGAAGCTAAAAGCGAAGACCTCACCAAGACCGTTATGTATAATGACGGCGCTTTCGAACTCAACTGCGCTAACCTCTATGACTGCGAGTACAGCGATCTTACAGGCAGTTTTATCATCTACAACGCAGGCGGCGGAAAGGCTGACGAGATCTCTGTGATCTCACGCAAGGACGGCGATACCGCAGCTGCGGAGAAGCTGCTCAAGACACGCTCTGAACGCAGATACAGAGACTTCGACGGCTATGTCCCCGAGGAACTCCCCAAGATCCAGGACGCCAGGATCTTCTCTGTGGGAAATTATTCCGTGCTCATCATCTCCGATAAGGCCGGTGAGTTGGAGAAAGCTGTAAAGGATCTGCTGAAGTAATAACTTACTGTACACTTTGTACTATCCTATTCAATATAAAATAATTAAGGCTTAGCATTTAGCTAAGCCTTTTTTAGTATATGATACCACTCACCAAAAATCACTGAAAGTCTCTGGAAAGGAGTCTGAGGGTAGAGTAAGCCGGTTCAGATCAGTTCAAAAGTGATGGACTTTCTGAGACCTGTGAGAGGTACACGGTACTGTTCTGCGAGGACGGGACCGCAGGATGTGCTGCCAACACCGCTCATCGCATAGTCGGCACAGATAACGGTATAGCCTGATCTTTCAAGTTCGTACCTGTGCTTTTTGGCTGCCAGCTCTTCCTGAGTATACTCGCTGACGTTGAAAGAGAAGCCTTCTTTTGATGCAACTTTCAGTGTTGTTTCGCCGTTGCTGACGGTAAGCTCTTTGGTATTCCAGTGGGAGGAATTCTCCTGTGGACGGAGGTAAGGCTCATACATCTCGGAGACTTTTGCGCTGAATCTGCCCATATAGCTTGCCAGGTGTTTATCGCAATAGCTTTCGGAGGGGCCGTATCCGTAATAGGAGACATCGGTATAAGCTTTATCGGCAAAGAGCCTCAGACCGAAGCGAGGGAAGATGCTGAGCTTTTCGGCATCGGCTTTGAGAGAAGCGGTAACGGTAAGTCTGCCGCCGCTGTCTATACAGTACTCGGTAATGACTTTGGCGAAGGGTCTGAATATGCTTTTGCCGAAGGATGACTCCACGATGATGAGGACGTTTCCGTCCCTGCGGAAGATGCCTGTTGCGTAGATCTTTGGGGTAGGATCGTTCATATAGAGCTGATACCAGTCACCTTTCACGGTGTCGTTGTCTGTGGGGGCACGGAAGAAGTTGAGGCTCATTGGCTTTTGCAGGAAGTTTTTGCCGTCCTTGCCGAACCAGGTCAGCTGACCGTGTCTTCTGTCGAAGACAAATCTTACGCCGTTGGCGGTGACTGTATATTCGAGCTGAGCGGCTGTGTATTCGGGTTCGGGGAGAAGCCAGCGTATATGGGGAACGATCTCATCGCTGAGTTTGATCTGATCGAAGCAGACCTCACGGCCGTCTGACTTATCCGTAAACACAAAGCGGATATAAGTCTCGCGGACGGAGAGCTTCTCCGATTCGGGGACTGTGACGGTGCAGGTGCCCTCGGGGGGGAGTATAAAGCTGACCTCACCCGAAGATGCTGCTCCTGTGCTGTCGGTGATCTCATACCTGCATGAGAGGCGGTCGCTTGCCGATACGAAGCGGAGCATATTCCTGAACAGGAAGCTGCCGTCTTCGAGGCGTGTTACTCTTACGGGGCGGTATGCCTGTTTGAGTTCGAGGAGACCTGTATGGGGAGTTCTGTCGGGGTAGCAGAGGCCGTCACAGCAGAAGTTGCCGTCATGGTGGAGCTCACCGAAATCACCGCCGTAGCCGTATCTGATGCTGCCGTCTTCGTTCCTGCCGAGGGGCAGGGCGTGATCGCACCACTCCCACACGAGACCGCCCATGAACCTGTCATCGGAGTCAAACACCCTGAAGTAATCTTCCAGGTCCCCCGAGCTGTTGCCCATGGCGTGGCTGTACTCGCAGAGGAGGTAGGGTCTGGTCTCCTTTTCGTCCTTGAGGAACTCTGTCATTGCTTCGGTGGGGCTGTACATCCTTGAGACGATATCGAGGATATCATCGGAGAGGGCTTCAAGGCAGTGGTAGCTCTCATAGTGTACGGGGTGGGTGGAGTCCAGCTGCTTGACTTTCTCGGCACCCTTTTTAAGATTTATTCCCCAGCCGCTCTCGTTGCCGAGAGACCATATCAGCACAGAGGGACGGTTCACATCTCTGGTGACAAGCAGTTCCTCACGCTGTACTATGGGAGCCTCGCAGTCCGGGTCGCAGGCAAGGAGAGCGATACCGCCGTATCCGCCCTCTCTTGACCAGCTGAGGTTCTGATAGACAGCCACGCAGCCGTGAGTTTCAAGGTCGGCTTCGTCTATGACGAAGAAGCCGTACTCATCGCAGAGCTGTAAGAATCTTGGCGGATTGGGATAGTGGGAAGTACGTATGGCGTTGATATTGTGGGCTTTCATCAGTTCGAGGTCACGGCGCATCTGAGCCTCGCTTGCACAGCTGCCGGTATCGGGGTAACTGTCGTGGCGGTTGACACCGAACAGCTTGACTTTTCTGCCGTTCACGGTGAAGACACCGCCGTTTATCTCCACAGACCTGAAACCTACTCTCTCGCGGATGACCTCACCCTCGGAGCGGATCACAAGGGTATAAAGCTGAGGCAGCTCCGCGCTCCAGAGCTTCACATCGGCTATCTGTGCGGTGAACTTTTCCTCTGCCGATACCTTGCCGGAGCACACAGGCTCGTCACCGAAGTACAGAGAGATCTCGGCATCGGCACCCTTTGGGGTAAAGGTGAACTCACCGTTCATATCGGCGGTGATGCGGTAGTCTGTCAGTCTCTTTTCGGGACGGGACAGCATATAGACATCCCTGAAAATGCCCGACAGTCTGAACTTGTCCTGATCCTCGAAGTAGGTGCCGTCACACCATTTGAGGACAGCACAGACGATGCTGTTTGTGCCCTCGGTGAGCAGGTCGGTGACATCGAACTCGGACATACGGTGAGACACCTGGGTGTATCCTGCGAAACTGCCGTTTACGTAGAGGTACATACAGCTGTCAACGCCCTCAAAGACGAGGATGCGGCGGAGACCGTCAGGGGTGTAGGTGTATTCTCTGCGGTAGACACCCACAGGGTCGTCATCGGGGACGAAGGGGGGATCAAAGGGTATGGGGTAGTTGATGTTGGTGTACTGGGGGCTGTCATAGCCGTGAAGCTGCCAGTTGGAAGGCACGGGGATAGTCTTCTTAAAGGGCAGGGACGTGAAGTCATCGGGGAGATCGACTATGCTGTCGAAGAACTCAAAACCCCAGTCTCCGTTAAGCAGGGCATAACGCTCCGAGAGGGAGATGTCCTCAGAGGGCTGCTGATCCTCTGCGAAGGGGATAAAATAGGATCTCGGCGGTAGGGTGTTCAGGCAGAGCACCTTCAGGTTTTCGTGGAAGTCCATTTCTGCTTTGGGTGATCCCGTTACTGCGATGGCAGATATTTTCATGACGGTTTGCTCCTTTCATATTGAGATATTGGAAATATTATACCACACCTGTTTTTTAAATTCAACATAAAATCAGTGATTGACTTTAAGAATATACTGTGATATAATATGATTTGAAACAATGCAATCAACTATTGACTGCTAAGAAAGGTGTGCTGTTCGGATGAGGTCTGCTGTGGTCACGGGTGGATCGGGAGATATAGGCAGAGCCATATGTCTCAGGCTTGCTGCCGAGGGATATGCCGTAGCCGTATGCTTCCGCAGAGACAGAGAGTCAGCCGAGAACGTATGTTTCGAGATAGCCGCAAAAGGCGGTACGGCTCTTGCTGTGCAGCTTGATCTGTCGGACAGCGGATCTGTGGCAGAGGCATACGGCAGGGCAGTCTCACAGCTGGGTGTGCCCGAAGTCCTCATAAACAACGGAGGTACGGCTCATATAGGGCTGTTCACCGATATGCAGCCCGAGGAGATCGCAAAGCTTATAAACACCGATCTCACAGGGGCGATGCTTATGTCACGCCTGGCGGCAAGGGATATGGTACGCCGTCACAGGGGCAGGATAGTCAGCATATCCTCTGTATGGGGCGAAGTCGGGGCATCCTGTGAAGTGGCTTACTCGGCTGCCAAGGCAGGTCTGATAGGCTTTACCAGAGCTCTCGGAAAGGAGCTTGCACCCAGCGGAATAACCGTCAACTGCATAGCCCCCGGACTTATAGACACCAAGATGAACGGCTCTCTCAGCGATGAGGATAAGCGTGAACTGATAGGAGAGATCCCTGCGGGACGTATGGGCACCCCCGAAGAAGTGGCTGCTGTGGCAGCTTTCCTTTGCTCTGAGGGAGCTTCCTACATCACGGGTCAGGTCATCCGCACTGACGGGGGATGGATCTGAAAGTGAGGTTTATCTCTGCGGCTGCGGTGATGCTTTCCGCTGTGATGCTGGCTTCCTGCGGCGGTGATGCTTCGTCAGCGGTACTGACCGCATCTTCCGTGACTTCTGCTCCAGAAGCTGCTGTCACTGATGAAGATGTTTACAGGCTGTTCTCACAGTCGGCGATGATAGGTACATCTATTGGCAGAGACCGTGCTGCTTACTACGACAGCATGGGCGAGGGTTATCTCGGCTCACCTGTGATGCTGGTAAAGGGAAGTTACTCATTCATCTCGGATGAGGGCAGGAAAGGCGAAGACCTTATGGTCTCCTACAACGGCAAGACTGCGCCTGCAAGGGAATGTGTAAAAGCCTGCGGAGCAAAATACGTCTTTGTGAATGTGGGTGCCAATGACATCTACCACTCAAAAGACCCTCTCAATACAGACAAGGACTACAAGAAGTACATCGAGGGCATACTGGAGCTTTCACCCGATGCGGTGATATTCATCGAATCGCTGACACCCATAACCGAGGAAGGTCAGATACAGCAGTTCACAAACGAGACCCTCGATCACTATAACGCCATGATGAAGGAGTACGCCGATTCTCACGAGGGCATATACTACATTGATGTTTCAACTCCCATGAAGAACGAAAACAACGCTCTCAGGGCGGAGCTTTCAAGGGATAACTACATACATCTCACAGATGAAGCTTACAGGATCTGGACGGAGACCGAGATTGAGTATATAAGAGAATATCTCAGGACTGCCGGACATTAATACAGGTATTTACCTTCTGCATTATAGCGGGAGATAAAAAAATATAAACAGAAAAGGGGACATTTAAAATGACCAAAAAACTAATCGCAATGCTTGCAGCTGTGATGATCGCTGCAACAATGGTATCCTGCGGAGGAGACGATTCGTCTTCAAAGAAGGACAACTCAAAGGCTTCCGACTCTCAGGCAGCGGAAGGCAGCTCGGATAACAGTGACACATCCGCATCCGAGGGCGGTAATGATGACAGCAAGTCCGATGAAAGCAAGACCGAGGACAGCAAATCCGATGACAGCAAGTCTGATGAGAGCAAATCCGATGACAGCAAGGCTCAGAACAACTATCCTGCCGATTACAAGGCTGATATCGGTGAGCTGACAAAGAACTTCTCCGAGGATTTGCAGAACAAGGCTTACGAGATGGATTTCAAGATAATCGCCAAGAGCGCTACCGCTTCGGGAAGCATGGCTACCGACACAAAGAACATCAAGGTCAAGGCTTATATCTCGGGGCTGAACATTGACGCTTATGTCATCGGCGGCAAGGTCTATATGCTGGTGCCCGATGCCAAGGCTTACATGGTCTATGAGGACGGCTATGACCTGAACAAAGTGGGCGTAAATGACTACTCCCTCGACAAGAGAGCCGTTTACTTCGGCACAGAGGAGAAGGACGGCATGATCTGCGAGAAGTACGGTGTGCCTGCTTCCAAGAGTGCAGGTGCCGACTTTGAGTTCAATGCGGAACTTGACACCACCAACACCTACTGCTTCGACAAGGACACCAAGAAGCCCCTCAAGCTGCTGACAAGCTCTCCCATTACAGGCGATGCCGAGATCCAGTTCACTAAGCTGGAATTCAATACCCCCGAGATCAAAATGCCCGATATCACAGGCTGGACCGAACTCAAACAGGGCGAGCAGCTCGACTCCGCTACACAGCTCAGACTCACTATGTCTACCCTCGGTATCACTGAGGATATGCTCAAGAAGTCAGGCTATACCTTCGATCAGATAGCCGCTATGTCTACTAAGGAGTCTACCGAAGCCCTCGCTAAAGTCATGAGGGATAACGGTCTTAAATAATTGACTATTGATGATCGGCGTGCTTATCGGCACGCCTTTTTTCTTGCAAAAAAAATAAGGCACACCGTAAGGTGAACCGCTCCAGTAAAAACGTACAATGACAAAAAAGTCCTCCTATGGTATAATAGAAACCATAGGAGGTTTTTGTTATGGCAAGAAGTTACACACACATACAAGAGTATGAAAAAGAAATCTTAGA